>Ga0209345_10005144_pt1 | contig 12297 bp, 13 predicted proteins | sample Cruoilmetagenom7_FD_187294 | JGI IMG/M metagenome (GOLD analysis project Ga0209345, IMG submission 187294) | Oil polluted marine microbial communities from Coal Oil Point, Santa Barbara, California, USA - Sample 7 (SPAdes) (version 2) | ecosystem: Environmental > Aquatic > Marine > Oil seeps ...
GTCTACCATCATTGTATTATGCCTTCTCATAAACGCAAAGGAAAGCCCTAAGCTTGCTTTTTCCGCGTGCGACGTGTGATTTTACAGTTCCCAAGGGCTGATTTAGGGCTTTTGCGGCTTCGGAATGACTAAACCCGTAAGATAAACACAACATGACGGCTGCCCGTTGTTCGGGTGTCAATGTGTTCATAGCTTGCTCAATATCCATTTTCACGCCGCTTGGGCTTGATATGTCAGCATCATCTGGCGGCATATTTTCGTCGGCCAGCTCTTGCCTGCGCTTATGCTTGCGGATGTGATCCAGAAATATCCGGTAGGCTATCTGGAACAACCAGGATTTGGTTTTTGTGTCGTCTTTCACCTGACCCATGCTTTGAAAAGCGCGCAAGAAAGTATCTTGCGCCAAATCGTCCGCCAAAGCAGAATTACGGGTGAGACGACGCAGAAACGCTCGTATCTGCCCTTGGTGGGTTTTTACGAGCGCTGCACATAATTGTGCATGATTATGTTCCCTGTTTGGGAGCAAAGTCTATTCCGGATCTTTGCGGCTGATCATGAACCAGAAGCCGAGATAGGCGAGGCCAATGAACAATGGGAACATAGCTAATCCGCCGAGTACGCCTTGTGCTTCTTCTTCAGGGACAACGCCGCCAAATATGAAAAATGCTGCGCCTACTGCCACAAGGATCATACCTGTGCGTAAATCTGAGTGAGAGCGTTTGCCGGTAAAACCGACAGCGCGGATAATCTCGGGGGAGATATCTTTATCTTTGTCGAGCATGGCTTGTACCAGCTCCACATTTTTCCCGCGCGCTTTATTGCGGAAATATAGTCCTAAAAATACGATGAGCGGGATCATCCCGAAAACGCCTATTACTGCAAATGTTCCTTCCATGGGAACCTCCTTTTTTGTTTAACTTATACCCCTTAGACGGTACGGGATAGATGTTTGGATGCAAAAAAAATCACGCAGTTGTGAAAAACTTGCCCTATGCAGCTTTACGTCCCTCCGCTATATACTAATTAACCCCAAAAGAGAATATTATGAGGAGAAAATTATGCAAAAGACAATTAGGAACCTGATTTTAGGTGCTGCTTTATTCAATATAGCCTTAATCCCGACCGTGAGTTTTGCTGCGGATGAGCTAAAACCAACCATGTCTGCAGAGCAGATTTATGAAAGTTTAGATGTGCCGTCTGGTTCTTATGTTATGGATAAGACCCATGGTTATGTGACATTTAGCTATTCACACAAAGGCCTCTCACACCCGGTTTTACGGTTTAATGATGTAGATGCAACTTTGGTATTAGATGCAGACAAACCGGAAAACTCAGAAATCGATGTAACAATTCAGGCAGCGAATATAGATAGCGGTGTCGCAAAATTTGATGCACATCTCAACAGCGAGGACTTTTTCAACACGGCGGACAACCCAAAAATTACGTTTCAATCCACAAGTTTTTCCCGTGAGAGTGCGAGCAGTGGTACCATGACAGGTGATTTGACCATGATGGGTGTGACTAAATCTATCAGCTTTGATGTAAGCCTTGTGGGTACGGCAGACGGCAAACAGCCTACAATTGGTGTTGAAGGTAAAACGGAACTGCTGAGGTCTGAATTTAACCTTGGTAAATTCGTTCCATATGTGGGAGATAAGGTCAACATTTCCATTTCCGCAGAATTTAACAAACGGGCAGGATAATGACAGCAACAACTACAGACAGTAAATCCTATAACAAAATAGCCGTATGGCTTCACTGGAGCATTGGCGGGTTAATTATTGCCTTGCTCATTGTTGGTTTTTTGATGGGCAATATCCCTAAGGAAAATGTATCCACACGAGTACTGGTGATGAATTGGCATAAAACACTTGGTTTGTTAGTCTTGGTTTTGTCAATTGCGCGCTTGTTTTGGAAATTTACCCATAAAGCGCCTGCACCTTTACCCGGTTTGAAGTCTTGGGAAAAAATGTTGGCAAAAGCGCTCCATTCTCTGTTTTATGTATTTATGATCGGCATGCCTTTGGTCGGGTGGGCGATAATTTCCACGTCGCGCTTCCCGTCGTTTTTGTTCAACTGGACAAAAGTGCGCATCCCGGAACTGCCGTTTTGGAGTGGTATGGAAAAAGTTGCCAAGCACGACTTGCACGAGGTTTTTGAAGAAACCCATGAATTGATGGCCTTTGCCGCTATTGCTTTGATCTTGTTACATGTGCTTGCAGCCTTGAAACATCACAAAGCTGGCAAGGATATTCTGGTGCGGATGATGCCGAATTATGTTCGTAAAAAGTAATATATGAGACGTTTGAGCCTTATTCTAGGGTTTTTGGCACTATTGTCATGTAGTGAGGTCTTTGGTCATGAAAGTAGACGTGAAGAAGACCAAGCACAAAACAATGCGAGCGTTACTGAACAGGTGGTTTCAGGTTGGGCGGTCGATAAAGCCAAATCCACCCTCGCGTTTTCTGGTACCCAAAGCGGTGAACCTTTTACCGGTTCATTTTCTGAATTTGATGCACAGATAAATTTTGACCCTGAGGATTTAGCCAATGCCTCAGTTGTCGTCACAATTAATATGAACAGTGCTGAGACAGATGACGCCGAAAGCAGTAATGCTTTACCGGGTAAAGAATGGTTCTATATTCGCAAATTCCCTGTGGCCAAATTTGCGGCTACTGACTTTAAGCATTTGCCAGAAGATGAGAGTGGTGACAGCTATATAGCAAATGGAAATCTGTCCATCCGAGGCATCACGCAGAACATTAATCTACCCTTTACTTTAAAAATAGAAAACGGTTCTGCAAGAATGGATACCCAGCTAGACCTCAATCGTACCACCTACAAAGTCGGTACGGGCATGTGGGCAAGCAAAGAATGGGTCGAGCACACCGTAAGTGTAAGCGTCCATCTTGAGGCAGTCCAAATTAAGGCAAGCCAAAGTAAATAGGTTGTTAATCCTATTTTGAAACACAAAATAAAAGCTTTTCCCCTATAGGACACCCCTAACTACAGATTTTTCTGTTAAGGGCGCACTATGGGATTAGTAAATACATTATGGGATTAGTAAATACATTGGGTCAATTTGCCGATAAATACCGCAGGGATGTTGGTGGGCAATTTGCAGTTATTACGGCGATGCTTGGTTTGCCTTTGTTGTTACTTACGGCTTCAGCCATTGATATTAACCGTGCGCACGGACAAAATGCAGGTTTGCAATCTGCCCTTGATGCGGCTGCGCTTGCTGCGGTTATTCCGGATAATATGTCAGATAGCGATCGATTCGCTTACGCCGAAGAAGTCTTTGAAAAGAATTATTTCGGCGGTCTAGAAGTCGCGTTAAATGTTGGTGGTGACAGGGAATTGGTCACGGTAGAAGCCATTGCCAAAGTGCCGACTATGATAAGCGGAATTGTTGGTATTGATACCGTCGATGTTACGGAAGATTCAGCAGCCGAGCTCACAAAAGCAGACATTGTCTGCGTATTGGCGCTTGACCCTTATAGTGATAGAGCGCTTGAATTTAAAGGTCAGGCGATATTTAATGCGCCTGCATGTTCCGTGCAGGTCAATTCGGTAAGTCCATTTGCGATGGTTTCAGGTGTCGTGACACCGCCAAATGCGCAATCATTTTGTGTATCGGGTATTAGTCAGGGGCAATTTTCACCTTTCGTGAAGAACGCTTGCTCATCCATAGAGGACCCTTACGCGAATTTAGCCGCACCAGTTGATGGGGCGTGTGTATCACTTAATGATTCGAAAATAAATTTTGGGACACTTAAAGGTAAGCCTTTGCTGGACGGTACTGTTGGCGATGGTGCCGTTGTCATGCCGGGCACGTATTGCAATGGTTTAACCGTCAGAGGTGTGAATGTAACATTCATGCCGGGTGTGTATATTATTAAAAATAAACCGCTGCTCTTTAGCCAAAATTCTCAGGCTGTAGGAGACCGCGTTACATTTGTTTTAAAAGAGAAAAGTAGACTTGAAGTTGGAAAAAATTCTTTGGTTTCTTTTCGAGCGCCAAAGACGGGTACAACTGCTGGACTGGTGTTCTTTCAAGTGCCTTATGTGCCAAATGTCGGCAAACCGCCAAAATTACCGGACGGGAAAAGTGTCATTGAAACTGGCGGCGGTCTTTCAATTATTGGAACAGCTTATTTTCCAACGCAGAGACTGGAAGTTAGCAGTGATAATTCGATTGTATCGCAATCACCGTCCACATCATTTATAGCTTATCAGTTGAAATTTTCCGGCAAGAGCAATACGCAAGTTCATGTTGATCACGAAACGGGCGGTATCCCGCCGACATTGCCGCGCTCTGATGACGGGGCAAGGTTAGTTTCTTATAAACAAGCTTCAAATGACGTTGATTAGAATTACGTAGAGCTTGCTTCACGAAGCAGTTCTAATTCCATCCACTCTTCTTCGCATTTTTCCAATTTGGTTTGGACTTTGTCCAGGTCTTCAATTGTTTGCGTAAATCCGTCCGGGTCTTTGATATAGTATTCCGGGTCTTCCAATTTGACATTGAGAGCAGCAAGTTCCGCCTCTAATGCCGCAATTGTTTTTGGAAGAGTTTCCAACGCAAATTTATGCTTGTAACTGAGCTTTGGTTTGTCGGTATTTTTACTTGCTTTTGAGCCGCCAGAACTGGTTTTCTTACGATCTTTTTCTGTTGATTTAACGCCGTATCCGCGCTGTGCAATCATGTCGCTATAGCCGCCTGCGTATTCCTGCCAATTTCCCGTATTTTGCGCGTCGCCTTCATAGGCGATGACGGAATTCACTGTGCGGTCGAGGAAATCCCGATCATGAGACACGAGCAATACCGTGCCTTTGTAATCGGCGATTAGTTCTTGTAATAAGTCCAATGTTTCCAGATCGAGGTCATTTGTTGGTTCATCGAGAATGAGAAGGTTAGACGGCAGGCGTAAACCGCGCGCTAGTTCCAACCGCGCCCGTTCCCCACCTGATAGCCTATGTATAGGGGTGCGTTGCTGTTCGGGCAGGAAGAGAAAATCTTTCATATAACCGATGACATGTTTTTGAATGTCGCCGACCATAACACTGTCACCGCCGCCGCCTGTAAGTGCGTCTTTTAGCGTCGTTTGCGGGTCTAATCCTTCACGCTTTTGGTCAAGCACTAATGACTGTAAATTGGTGCCAAGTTTGATGTCACCGTCGTCTGCATCCAATTGCCCCATAATCAGTTTTAACAGGGTGGTTTTCCCGCTGCCATTTGGCCCGATAATGCCAATACGGTCACCGCGGGCAATGCGGGTGGAGAAATCATCAATGATAATGCGCTCACCAAAAGCCTTGCTGACGTGCTCCAATTTGGCGACTAATTTGCCTGATGTTTGTCCTTCGGTGACACTGATATTGGCTTTGCCGACGGACTGCTTTTCATTGCGCTTGGTGTCGCGTAAGCCGCCCAATTCTTTTAGACGGCGGACATTACGTTTGCGGCGCCCGGATACCCCGTGGACAACCCAGTGTTGCTCGCGTTCAATCTTGCGCGATAATTTATGGCGGTCAAGTTGCTCTTGTTCCAAAAAGTTATCGCGCCAGTCTTCGAAACTGCCAAACCCTTTGTTGATTTGTCGGGTTTCGCCTCTGTCTACCCAAATGGTTTCGCGGGTAAGTTTCGAAAGGAAACGTCTGTCATGGGAGATAAGTATCAATGCGCCTTTATAAGAAGACAGTTCTCCCTCAAGCCATTCAATAATTGGTAAGTCGAGATGATTAGTCGGCTCGTCTAACATCAACAAATCAGGCTCAGGTGCCAAGGCGCGCGCAAGGGCCGCGCGGCGTGATTCTCCGCCTGAAATATTTTTGGGATTGGCACTTCCGTCCAGTCCCAAAGCGTCCATTAGGTAATGAATGCGGTAGCCATCATCTGCTCCCTCAAGCCCGCCAGCAATATATTCAGCAAGGTTGCTATAAGCCGATAAATCTGGTTCTTGATGCATATAGCGTACGGTCGTACCCGGTTTTAAAAACCGCTCACCCTCGTCGGGCTGGATGAGGCCTGCCGCGATTTTCAATAGTGTGGATTTACCAGACCCGTTGCGCCCAACCAAACACATACGTGCTCCCGGGCTAACTGTGAACTCGGCGCCCTCTATCAAAGGCGTTGTACCAAAGGACAGATGGATGTTCTTGAGTGTGAGAATCGGTGGGGCCATTATTTTTCTTTTCTGGATTTTTCTTTTTCTGGTATTTCTTCAAAATGTCTGCTGAGGGGCTTATATGGTGGTCTGCGAATTTTTCATCCAAAAAAAGCATTTTAATTAAAAACGGCGTGAATATGCAAATTTTGCGTCAAAAAAGTCGTAATCATGATGAAAATCACGGATAAGCCCTCTTAAAACTGGTGTATTTGGAGTTATCCATGTAAGATTGTGTTGCATAAACACATCATTAACAGAGATTAATGCATATTTAACGCAGATTAGGGTATAATTTCCGCGCTCAGCTTACTATGTTTACAGTATTACGAAACTAATTTGGTAAGTTGTGTATAGGAGAAAAATGCTCGAGCAGCGATATATATGTATCCCAAGAGGATTAAGCCTTAGAGGAAATGCTCCTGTGAGGGGAGCAGCATTGAAAACTGCGCTGCTTATTTGTGCGGGTTTATCTTTATTCATTACCAACGGTGCTTATGCACAAAATCAAGACGAGAATGATGCACAAATAGAGCAACCAATTATTGCAACAACAACACCTGAATTATCTGCGTCTGATACACTTCCTCAAAATTTACAGCCTGAAATTTTGAAAGTCCCTACGGCGCGCACAATAAACCCCAAAGATATTAAGAAGCGGAAAAGTTCCCGTAGCAATCGTTGGGACACACAAACTTTGACGCAGCCAACCGGATTGAGTGTGGCAAGTACACGTCCAGCACAGCCCATAACCAGTCCGCGCATGCAGGCAGATGTTATGTCGACAGATTTGCTGTCTACCGAGGATTTACTGACTATAGGTGAAACACCTATTATCAATATTGGCAAACCGCTTGAAGGTACGTCACGTTCCGAAGGTGTGATTAACCTCAGCTCATCATTACGTGGTGCGTTGTTTGATATGCCAAGTGTAGACAATGTTAATTCGTCCGTTTTCAAATTAGACCTAGGTGGCCAGCCTTGCCTGGGAACGGCCGTGGAGTGTAGGGCGAACGAAACACGCCGTATTGATTTTGGTTATGCTAAAAACATCACAGCAGGCAAAAAGAAGGGGTTCAATTTACAACTAACTCCTCATGGCGGTTTGCGTATTGATGATGACAGTCAGAGTGCACTCGTTGGTGCTTTGGTCCGCGTTGGCGACAATTTGCGAGACGAGCCTGGTGAAAAATCCAATGCATGGTATCTATTTGCTGGTGCGGATGCTGAGGCGCTATCCTATGCGCCCAACTCTGTGCGTAGTTTGACCAGTGGTGATTTCCACTTACAGGACCGTATTGTTATTGGTGATGCACAAGCTGGTGTTGGTTACCGTATTGGTGATGCGGACCTTGCTTTGACTTATTATAAACGGCAAGCAAAGGCTGAGAATTACAGTTTTGATGAGGATGCTGCCGCACTCTCTATTACTTGGAAGCGTTAGTCTAGAAACACTAGGCAGCTACGATTTCGGGCACTTTCCTTGACTTCAACCAACGGTCCCGATCTTCAAAACTTGTCTGTATAGCTTTAATTTCTTCAAGATGTAAGTCCGGCCGCCAAGCTTCAAAAATCAACACGACCCGTGTTTGATCGCTATCATTCCATGCCTCGTGGTCCCAGCCATCATCAAACAGGAACAACTCACCCTCTTTCCAGTGATGTGTGTGGTTGGCAACACGGATACGGCATTTATCCGAGGGTATGATGAGGGGCAGATGAGAGGTTAACCGCGTATTGGCCGTACCGAAATGCGGTGGAATATGGATGTTGGGCTTCAGAACGGAGAAGAAAATTTCCATAGGGTGACCGTTGAAGATAACGGTCGGCACATTTTTAAATGCCGCTTTGGTCTTTGGAAAGTGCTTTAGGGAAGGTTGAGCTATACCGTCTTTGTATAAATGTACTGCCGTCCAGGTTTGTTGCCCGATTAAGTGATCATAAGCGGTATCGGCGCCCATATTTGCATCGAGATATGGTGCGCCTGTTTCCGTGTTGTTGTGCATATATGCCAAATATTCATCGCGAATATCCATAGCTGCAGATTGTAATTCTGTCACCCATGGCTCGTCAGGGTTATCAAACACCGGTGTTTTTGGTAAATCAGGGGCATAGAAAATCCACGGTTTTAACTGGTCATTTTCAAATGTTATCGATCCATCGTGTGTTTGCGGCCAGAACGAAGATTGCAGTCGTTTGGGGTCGCCGCATTTATTTAAGCTAGCTCTATATTGCGCCGTGAAATGCTCTCGTAGCAATTTATCCGCAAGCTTGGACTTTGCCTTGGTTTGTGCATCCGCTTTGGGATGCTGGTGGGCGGCACGGACCATAGGGTCTTGGTCTGCACCCATCGACCATATTTGCAAGGCTTGTTCATGTTCTCCCAAGGCATGAAATGCGGCTCCCGCGTACAAAGCAAACCGGGCATTCCCGGGATTGGTTTTCCACGCGCTCAAATAGGCTGTCGCAGTTTTTTCAAGCTGGCTATCCATTTCGTAAGCGCGCCCTAAATCAAAATGCACCCACGGATTATCTGGCAGTACTTTGTTGAGCCTGTCTAGGTAATGCACAGCTTGTCTCGGATTGGATTGTACGAGTGATAATTGGCCGAGCATACCAAGTGCATCTGCTTGCACTGAATCAAGGTCGAGAACTTGAGCAAGAAATTGTGCAGCAGCATCCATTTGTCCGGCTCCAGCGGCCGTATTTGCTTGTTGCAATAATGTTTGAATTTCACTCATTGTGCCTATTTGCATGCCTGTTCTCGTGTCAATTCTCAAAGTTACTTACGTATAGAGTAAAACAGTTCTATGGGACGGTACAATCAATTCCGCTTCCTCTGCGTCCATTTGACCGCTGCAAGGAGCAGGAGAATGAGCGCAAGTATTGCGGCAAGACTAAAACAGCTAAATTTCATCGGTGTAAGGATGTCCTTTAAAACGAGTATGCTTTCCGCACCAGACAGTGCTGCAACTTGAACCAAATTCTCGGCAAAATCGATAATGATCGTTGCGAAAGCGGGGATGACAGCGAATTTCCGCCATGGTTTGGCTAGCCGCGCCGCTATGCCGGCGAGAAAGCCGCCGTAGGCGAGAGGGTATAGGCTATCGACCAAGAGTGTGATCCAAATATGGTTGGATTTATGCCAACTGCTCATTTCCGAGAGCCTTGCACTTGCATCCGCCGCGTTCATCTGCATGTCCAATAGCTCACCGCCAACCAATCTCGGCGCAAACGAGAATGTCATGCCAATAATGATCATAACAATAAGACAGAGCATGATAATTTTAGTGCTGGAAAGAAAGTCCAATAGTTTTGTCATGCGTATTTCCCCAATTTCAAACAGTCTAGCATATAGAAACTAGACTGTGCACTGCGTAATTTAAAAATTGCTTCGGCGCTATGGGTAAACACGAATGTTTTACCCAGAAAATACAAGATATGGACGATTTGATATTGCTAACATCTATATATAGATTATTTACGCATTAGAGGCAGGCTTTGCCTCACGATTCGTATCAGGCGATTCGGGTAACGGGAGAGAAAAATGCCGACTTCAAAAAAATCTGGACCAACAATCATTGGCACAGAAAAGCCGGGACTATTAACGCCGTCCGTTGGCTATAAGCCGTTTCGCTACCCTTGGGCTTATGACTTTTGGCAAAAACAGCAGCAAGTTCACTGGATGCCTGAAGAAGTACCGCTCGGCGAAGATTGCAAGGATTGGGCGACCAGCCTGACTGATTCGGAGCGCAACCTGCTGACCCAAATTTTCAGATTTTTTACCCAAGGTGATATTGAGGTCAATGACAATTATATGGAGCACTATTCGCGGGTGTTCAAGCCGACCGAACTTAAGATGATGATTGCGGCGTTTTCAAATATCGAGACCGTGCATATTGCCGCTTATGCGCTGCTGATTGAAACCATCGGTATGCCTGAAAGCGAGTTTTCTGCGTTCATGGAATATGAAAGCATGGCGGCCAAGCACAATTACATGCAAGAATTTGGCACAGATACCAACGAAGACATCGCTCGCTCTCTTGCCATGTTTGGCGGCTTTACCGAAGGCCTACAATTATTTGCATCCTTTGCCATGTTGATGAACTTCCCGCGCTTTAATAAAATGAAGGGTATGGGGCAGATCGTAACCTGGTCAATTCGTGACGAAAGCCTGCACTGTGAAGGGATGATTAAGCTTTACCATACATTCGCCAACGAAACGGGTTGTGTCACCCAAGCGGTCAAAGATGATATTATCGATTGCTGTAAAACCGTTGTAAGTCATGAAGATAAATTTATTGATCTGGCTTTTGAAATGGGCCCAGTTGAAGGTATGACGGCTCAGGATATTAAATCTTATATTCGCTACATAGCTGACTGGCGTTTGCAACAGTTGGATCTGCCAACAATCTACGGCATTAAAGAGCATCCGCTGCCGTGGTTGGTGGAAATTCTGAACGGTGTTGAGCATGCTAACTTCTTTGAAGCCCGCGCGACGGAGTATTCCAAAGGGGCTTCACAAGGCGAATGGCACGGCGAGGACGGCGTTTGGGGTATGTTCGAGAAACATAATTTGCCTAAGGCTGGCTAGTTAGTTTTTCCAAAAAACAAGAGACATCATGCACCGGATTTTGAAGTTTGATAATATTCTCAATGTCCGTGATTACGGCGGACATGAATTGCAAGATGGGCGAAAGGTTGTTCTTGGCAAATTATTTCGCGGCGCGCAGCTCAGCTCCATGTCACAGACCGAGCAGCAGCGTTTGGCTGATATGGGTATATCCTTGCTTATTGACCTGCGATATCTCCCTGAACGAGAACGCCAAACTACGCCACTGACAGATATATTTAGGCCTGAAATTTTTGAATTTGAGGCCGCGCATGACCAGACGAACCCAAATGAGTTAGCGCCCCATGAAGCTTTTGCTATTAATGAATTGAACACGGCCGATGATGCCAGACGTTATATGCTCGGTTCATATCAGGACAGACCTTTGGACCCGGGCTTTGCAGGGCTAACGGCTAAAAGTTTGAAACGTATGGCAGAAACGGGCGAGAGTGCTTATGTACATTGTGCAGCTGGCAAAGATCGTACAGGTACTTTTTCAGCCATATTGCTGATGTTGTTGGGTGTATCAAGCGCTGATGTGATGGAAGAGTATATGCGGACCCAAGATGCCGTAGACCTTGATACTATCATTCCGATAATCACGCGGAAAATGGAAAAACGATATGACCGTAGTTTCACAGCAGATGCGTTAAGGCCATATTTTCACGTAGAACCAGCTTATCTTGAAAATTCACTCAAAGTCATAGGTGATGTAGAGCAATATGCGCGTGCGGTATTGTCACTGAGTGCTAAGGATATTGACGGCCTGAGAACAAGATATACGCGCTAAAGAAATCTACTAACAATTAGCACGAGCACCATTGGCAGAGTTGGCCACGGAGCAGGTAACTGTGGCAGTGCTAAAAGGAATGGATTTTGATTTCCGAGGCTTCAGCATAAAGGTCTCAGATAAAGTCGGTGATTGAACAAATGTTTGTGAAGGTGATGAATAGCCGTATTTAATACGGGTTACGATCAGGCCGGACGTTTGGTTCAACAATGTGGCACTTGTGCCAGCTGAATCAAATTTAGAGGTAAAACCGGTTCCAAAACTAGCGTAGCCGACTTCTTGTGTATCACCCGAGCTATCAACTTCAAAGCTAATCATATCAATGCTCACGCTTTGAGATTGGGTGAAAGTCGTACCGAGTACGGCAAGTGTAGCGTTGAAGATGTCTTCAATTTCGTTGACATTCAGCGTTTCTTCTTGGGTGGCTAGGTCGCCCGTAACAGAAGTTGCATGAGAAACATTGCGGTCGGCTGAAATAAGCAAGGATACTTCTGCTAGGCCTAGATATAAGGCGATCATAACCGGCGCAACAAAAGCAAATTCAATGGCGGCAACACCGTCTTTGTTCTTAAGCGCGCATCTAATTTGGTTTTGGAGTCGGGCCGCAAATTTGTTCATAGTATTATACATATCGTTTTCCTACCGAGCTTAAAATGGTTCGTTTTTAAAGGCTGTGGTTGCTGTGATCACATGTGTATTGCCTGCTGCATTTGAGAGACGTGTAA
>Ga0209345_10005145_pt1 | contig 12295 bp, 8 predicted proteins | sample Cruoilmetagenom7_FD_187294 | JGI IMG/M metagenome (GOLD analysis project Ga0209345, IMG submission 187294) | Oil polluted marine microbial communities from Coal Oil Point, Santa Barbara, California, USA - Sample 7 (SPAdes) (version 2) | ecosystem: Environmental > Aquatic > Marine > Oil seeps ...
CGGAAACCCCCGCAAGCCCCAGAACCCAGCCCTGCACCCGCTGCCTGACCTGCGCAGGGACGAGTTGCAGGACGAACAGATTGATCACGATCGGCTGAAACACGATGTGCAGATAGGACAGCAAGGTGACGGCGCGGTTCTGGGGCGTTCCACATTGGTCCAGCACCCCGTATCCCGCGACCTGCAATGCCTCCATCGCCGTAAAATAGCCAAGTGTGCCCCAGATCGCTGCGGGCTGCCCCCGGTGCCAGGCAAGGCCGGTCGCAACCGAACCGAAGCCTACCATTGCGACCGAGGCTTCCACGCTCCAGCACATCGCCTAGACGCCTTCGTATCGCGAAAGCCTGCGGATCATCGCCTCACGTTCATCCAGAAGGTCCAGCACCATTGCGATACCGGCCGTGTTGATCCCCAGATCGCGGTTCAGGCGGCGGGCGCGTTTGGCGCGTGCGATGCTGACGCCCTCGAACCGCCAGCGCCGGACCGTGGCGCCCATGGGTTCCAGAACGCCCTCATCGACCAATTCGATCACCCAGGCCTCATCCGCCTGGCAAAACCGGCACAGGTCTTCCAGTGTTAGGGTGTCGAGGATTTCCGTCTCGGGTGTTGCCTTCTTCATGGCCTATCCTTTCATCTGGGCACGCGGATCGAAGGGCAGTTCCCTCGCCATCCGTTCGAACAATGCGCGCGCTTCATCTGTGGACACGTCGGGATTCACGATCTTCAGCGTGGCGAATATGTCCCCCGGCGACCGCCCTGGCAGGCCCTTGCCCTTCAGCCGGAGTTTCTGGCCGGAGCGGGCGTTTTTCGGGATGCGCAGATCAACCTTGCCACCGGGCGTGGGCATTATCACATGCCCGCCCAGCGCTGCCTCCCACGGGGCGACGGGCAGCGTCACGTAAAGGTCCTCGCCTTCGGCGTGATAGGTGGGATGCGCCGCGAAGGAGACCTCAAGGAAGAGGTCGCCAGCCTGACCACCGCCAGCCGCGGGTCCGCCCTGCCCCTTCAGGCGGATATGCTGACCTTCGCGTATGCCCTTCGGAATGGTGACGGAGATCTTGCGGTCCTCCAACGAGACCTGCCCGGAACGGTCAACCACCGGCATCCGCAGGTGGAGAACGCGGGTCGCGCCGCGATAGGAATCCTCGATGTCGATGGTGATGCGCGCATGGCTGTCACGACCCTGGCCCGCATTGAAATCACCATGCGAGGTCGCGCCGCGCCTGAACAGGGTCTCGAAAAAGTCGCTGAAGCCCTCGTTGTCCTGCGGGCCGGCACCTGTGAATTCAAAACCGCTGTCCCAACCGGGTGGCGGCTGAAACGGGCCCGCGCCCTGCGGCTCCGCCCCTAATTGGTCATATGCCGCCCGCCGTTCGGGATCCTTGAGAACCTCATGCGCCTCGTTCACCGCCTTGAAACGCGCCTCGGCATCGGCGTCCTTGTTGATGTCGGGATGAAATTTCCGCGCAAGCTTGCGATAGGCCTTGCGGATATCGTCCTGGCTCGCATCCCGCGCCACGCCCAACGTCTTGTAATAATCCTCGAAATCCATGCTGAACCTGTCTTGATTGCAGTTTGCCCAAGGGTATCGCGGCGACCATGTTCCGCATTGATCAATGTCAGTTCCGCGCCGCCACAGCTGCCCCTGATGACTGTCGCGAGCATCTCAGACCAGATTACTGTCACCCTGACATCTGGCAACAGTTTCGCGTCCACCGATTGATGAGCGTCAATTGCCGCCTTGCGCGACCGGATAGACAGCGATCAGAATACGGGAACCGGACATTGGCCACCGAAGCCCGGTCGTATCAATATCGGCGCCACCACGCCGCTTTTCACGGAGGCAAAGAGCTAAATGGCAGTTACTTCCAATAGATCTCAACCCGACATCACCCTGGCGCGATTGCGGAAAATCTGGCTCTGGATCGGGATCGCGATGATTGTGCTCGGCATCGGGGCGCTCCTCATGCCGGTGGTCAGTTCGCTGATCCTTGGCATCCTGATCGGCTGGCTTTTGTTCATAAGCGGTGTCGTGGCCGTTGCCTCGTCATTCTCGTTCCGTGGAACTGGCCTGTTCGGCTGGCAGCTTGCAGGGGGCCTCGTGCCGCTGGTGGCGGGGGCACTTCTGATCGTGTTTCCCGCGCAAGGCCTGATCGCCCTGACGGTTCTGGTGGGGCTCATTTTCCTGCTGACAGGTGCTGCGCAATCCTCCTTCGCGTTCTGGGCGCGCCCGGCCCGTGGGTGGGGATGGATCCTGGCTTCGGCTTTGATCAGCATCGCGTTGGGTGTGTTTGTCCTCGTGGCCCTGCCGGAGGCGTCGGCGGTCGTCCTTGGCGTGCTATTCGGCATCGATTTCGTCAGCACCGGCATCTCCATGGTCTTGATCGCGATCTCGGCGCGGCACGTCGTTTGAAGCTCTGCCCCGCCCGGATTGACGGATGTCAAACGTCGGATCACTCGGTCCATTAGGCAGGATCAAATCCGGCCCCTTACAACAATCGAGCCCAGCATGAAAAATCCCAAATATCTCCTCTACACCGCGATTGCCGTGGTCGTCGCCGTGGTGGGTTTTCTGTTCTGGCAGGACACCGGCAACGGCACGGTTCCCGAAGGGTTCGCCCATGGCAATGGACGCGTCGAAGCGGTCGAGATCGACGTCGCCTCGAAACTACCCGGCCGGATTGAGACGATCCTGGTTCGAGAGGGTGAACTGATCGAAGCCGGCCAACCGCTGGCCGTGCTCGACACACGTCAGTTGACCGCCAACCGTCATGAGGCGGAGGCGCAACTGCTCCGCGCCGAAATTTCGGTTGAGAGCGCCCGGCTGACGATCCAGCAGCGTGAGGCCGAAGTGCGCGCCGCCGAAGCGGTTCTGGCCCAGCAGCAATCGGCCCTTGATGCAGCCCAACGCCAGTTCGCGCGTTCCGAGGCGCTGGCAGGCAACAGTGTCGCGTCCGAGCGGCAACTTGATATCGACAGGTCGAACGCGCTCGGCGCCGAGGCCGCAGTCGCCTCGGCGGAGGCGATGCTCGCGGCGGCGCAGATCGGTGTCTCCGCAGCCGAGGCGGCGGTGGTCGGCGCCGAAGTGGCGGTGACGGCGGCCACGGCAATGATAGAAGCGATCGACGTGCAGATCGAGGACAGCACGCTGAAGGCACCCCGGCCGGGGCGGGTACAGTACATCGTTGCCCAGGCGGGTGAAGTGATGGGGGCCGGCGGGCGGGTGATCAACATGATCGACCTCAACGATGTGTACATGACGTTCTTCCTGCAAACCGGTGCGGCAGGGCGTACCGGACCGGGAACCGAGGTTCGCCTGATTCTGGATGCGGCACAGGACATCGTCATTCCCGCCGAGATCTCCTTTGTCTCGGACGTGGCGCAGTTCACGCCCAAAACGGTTGAGACCGAGATCGAGCGCGAAAAGCTGATGTTTCGGGTCCGCGCCCGGATCGCGCCGGAGCTGTTGGGAAAATACCTGGATTACATCAAGACCGGGCTGCCCGGTGTTGCCTGGGTTCGACTGGATCCCACACAGCCCTGGCCGGAGGAAGCTGAAGGCAGGGTGCTGGAATGACGGCCACCGGACCTGTGGTGCGGGCGGAGGAGCTTTCGCTTCTCTATGGCAAGGTCCGGGCGCTCGATGCGGTTTCGATCGACTTGCCGGGCGGCTGCATCGTCGGCCTGATCGGGCCTGACGGGGTGGGAAAATCCAGCCTTCTGGCGCTGATTGCCGGCGCGCGGAAGATGCAGGCCGGGCAGCTTGACGTGCTGGGGGGCGACATGCGCCGCGCGCGGCATCGCGCCCGGATCTGCCCGCGCATCGCCTATATGCCGCAGGGGCTGGGGCGCAATCTCTATCCGACGCTCTCGGTGCGGGAAAATGTGGACTTCTTCGGCAGGCTTTTCGGTGAGAGCCGGCAGGAGCGCGAAAGACGGATTGCCGATCTGCTGGAGGCGACCGATCTGGCCCCCTTTGCCGACCGCCCGGCGGCCAAGCTCTCTGGCGGTATGAAACAGAAGCTGGGTCTGTGCTGCGCGCTGATCCACGACCCCGACCTGTTGATTCTGGACGAACCGACCACCGGGGTCGATCCCTTGTCGCGGCGTGAATTCTGGTCCCTGATCGCGCGCATCCGCGCAACCCGTCCGAGCATGAGCGTGATCGTCGCGAGCGCCTATCTGGAGGAGGCCGCGCAATTTGATCATCTTGTCGCCATGGACGACGGTAAGGTGCTGGCCACCGGCAGCCCCGCCCAGATCATGGATCGCACCGGTGCCGCCAACCTTGAGGAAGCATTCATAGCGCTTCTTCCGGCGGAAAGGCGCGACCGGCACCACGATCTGATCGTCCCGCCGCTGAACCTTTCAGACAGTGAAGGCTACGTGGTCGAGGCCGAAAACCTGACCGTCCGGTTCGGGGATTTCGCAGCGGTCAAGGATGTGAGCTTTCGCATCGCGAAGGGTGAGATTTTCGGTTTTCTCGGCTCAAACGGCTGCGGCAAGACGACGACGATGAAGGCCCTAACGGGGCTTGTCGAACCTGCCGAAGGCACCACGCGGATCAACGGCCGAACGGTTGATGCCCGGGACATGGCCACGCGCAAACGCATTGGCTACATGACGCAATCCTTCTCGCTCTATTCCGAACTGACGGTTCGCCAGAACCTCGACCTTCATGCCCGGCTGTTCGACATGGAGCCTGACGGGATCGCGTCACGGATCGCCGAGCTTGCGCAGCGGTTCGATCTTGAGGGGGTCCTCGACAGCTTGCCGCTGCGGCTACCGCTCGGGATCCGGCAGCGGCTGTCGCTGGCTGTGGCACTGATCCACCGGCCCGAGGTGCTGATCCTGGATGAGCCGACCTCGGGTGTCGATCCGGTCGCGCGCGATATCTTCTGGCAAGCGTTGGTGGACCTGTCGCGGAATGACGGCGTGACGATCTTCATCTCCACCCACTACATGTCCGAGGCGGCGCGATGCGACAGGATTTCGCTCATGCACGAAGGTCGCGTGCTGGTAAGCGACACGCCCGAAGCCATCCGTGAGGGTGCGGGGGCCGCAACGCTGGACGATGCCTTCATTCATCACTTGGAACGCGCGCAAAGCGAGAGCAGCACACCTGCGGCCACGCATCGAGCGGATCTGGTCACCGAGGGGGCGCCCGTCTCACCCCGGAAGCGGGGACGGTTCAGCCTTGCCCGATTGCTGAGTTTTTCATGGCGCGAGTGGCTGGAGCTGCGCCGGGATCCGATCCGCCTGACGCTTGCAAGTGTGGGCAGCGTGATCCTGATGATCGTGCTGGGTTACGGCATTTCGATGGATATCGAGGATCTCAAGTTCGCGGTTCTGGATTTCGATCAGACCATTACCAGCCAGTCCTATGTCAACGATCTGGCCGGGTCGCGTTATTTCGAGGAGCAGCCCCCCGCTGTCGATCATGCCGATATCGACCGGCGAATGCGCGCGGGCGAAATCGGCCTGGCGCTGGAAATTCCACCCGGTTTTGCCGCCGATATCAAACGAGGCCGCCCCGTGCAGATCGCGGCCTGGTTCGATGGCGCCATGCCAATGCGCGCGAATACGGTGCGTGGCTACATTCAGGGAATGCACGTTCACTGGCTGACCGATCAACTGCGCCAAGCCTATGGCGACGAGGCCGTTAGCGGCAGCTACAGCCTGCAAACGCGCTATCGCTACAATCCGGATGTGGAGAGTCTGGCGGCCATGGTGCCCGCCGTGATCCCGCTATTGCTGATGCTGATCCCCGCGATGCTCGCCGTTCTGTCCGTCGCGCGGGAGAAGGAAACAGGCTCCATCATGAACCTGTATGTCACCCCGGCCAAGCGGTTGGAGTTCCTGCTGGGCAAACAGGTGCCGTATGTGGTGCTGGGCTTTCTCAACTTTCTGCTGCTGCTGGCATTGGCGGTGTTCGTCTTCGGTGTGCCGGTCAAGGGCAGCCTTCTGGCGCTATCGGCGGGGGCACTGGTATATGTCATCCTGTCAACTGGACTGGGGCTGCTGATCTCGGCGTTCACCCGCAGTCAGGTCACGGCATTGTTCTTCACCGCGCTGGCCACTCTGATTCCCGCCGCGCAATATGGCGGCATCATCGATCCGGTTTCCTCGCTGGAGGGCATGGGCCGCGTCATCGGTGAGGTTTTCCCGACCAGCCATTTCGTCACCATCTCACGCGGGGTGTTTGCCAAGGCGCTGGACTTCGGCGATCTGGCCGGATCCTTTGCGCCGATGCTGTTGCTGGTGCCGGTGCTTGTGGCGCTCGGGGCGTTTTTCGTGCGCAAGCAGGAGGTCTGAGCGATGCGTCCCAGGCATGTGCTGCACCTTGCGATCAAGGAATTCCGGGGGCTGTTGCGCGATCCGCTGCTTCTGGCGCTGGTGCTGTATGCCTTTACCCTGGACATCTACACCCATGCCACCGCCATGCCCGAGGCGCTGAACCGCGCCACGATCGGCATCGTGGATGAGGACGCCTCCCCCCTGTCCCGGCGGCTATCGGATGGGTTCCTGCCTCCCTACTTCGTGACCCCTGACCAGATTGACATGGCCCGGATGGACGCGCGCATGGATGCGGGGATCGATACCTTCTCGCTGGTCATCCCGCCGGGCTTCCAGGGCGACCTCGTCGCGGGCGAACGGCCCGAATTGCAGCTGAACGTCGATGCGACACGGGTCAGCCAAGCCTTTACCGGCGCGGGCTATATTCAGGCGATCGTCGATCAGGAAATCACCGGCTGGTCCGGTCAGGAGGCTGCGGTGCCGGTCGAGCTGGCCCTGCGCGCCCGCTTCAACCCCGCACTGGATCCCGCATGGTTCGGCGCACTGACGGCGGTGATCAGCGCCGTGACCATGCTGTCGATCATCCTGTCGGGGGCCGCCCTGATCCGGGAGCGGGAGCATGGTACCGTCGAACACTTGCTGGTCATGCCGGTCAGCGCAGCCGAGATCATGACCAGCAAGGTGCTCAGCATGGGCGGCGTGGTGCTGCTGGCAACGGGTCTGTCGCTGACCTTCATGGTGCAGGGTGTTCTGGGCGTACCTGTGGCCGGCTCCATCACGCTGTTTCTGGTGGGGGCGGCGCTGCATCTGTTCGCCACGACCTCACTGGGAATTCTCTTGGCCACCATCTCCGGCTCGATGCCGCAATTCGCCATGCTGCTGCTGCTGGTGCTGCTGCCGCTGGAGATCCTGTCAGGGGGAATGACCCCACGGGAATCCATGCCCGAGGTGGTGCAATACGTCATGCTGGCGGCACCCAACACTCATTTCATCACGCTGGCACAGGCGGTGTTGTTCCGGGGCGCGGGACTTGCCGTGGTCTGGCCGCAATTGCTGGCACTGGCGATCATTGGGTCGGCAATGTTCGCGTTCGCCTTGCGGCGGTTCCGTGGCTTCCTGCGGTAGCCGCTGCGTTCGCAGACAAAACCCTTTGGCCGCGCGCGGTGACGTGACGGTTGGGTGATCGAAAGCAGCGGGAATTCCCGATACGGCGCACTCAGCCCCGGCGGTGGACATGGACGTCCGGCGCCGGGCTACTCTGCTGGTACAGGCTGGGCGGTATCGCTGCCTGCGCTACCCTCTTCGGCCCGACCATTGCCGCGCGACTTGCTGGCAATGATCGTGTAGAACATCGGCACCACGAACAGCGTGAAGAGCGTGCCGATCATCAGGCCGGTGAAGATCACCAGGCCCATTGCCTGACGCGCAGCCGCACCGGCACCTTCGGCCAGCATCAGCGGCACGACGGCCAGTGCAAGGGCGGCCGTGGTCATCAGGATCGGCCGCAGCCGCACCTTGGCCGATTCCACGATGGCATCGCGGATCGACATCCCCTCATCGCGCCGCTGGTTAGCGAACTCGACCAGCAAAATACCATGCTTGGTGATGATGCCGATCAACGTGATCAGCCCCACCTGAGTATAGATGTTCAGCGTCCCCAGCCCCAGATTCAGCGGCAGGATCGCACCGAAGATCGCCAGCGGGACCGACATCATGATGATGAGCGGATCGCGGAAACTCTCGAACTGCGCGGCCAGCAGCAGATAGATCACCACAACCGCCGCGCCGAAGGCGACGAGGATCGTGTTGCCCTGCGTGACCTCCAGCCGCGACTGACCGGAATACTCGATGAAGAATCCATCGGGCAGCACGCGCTCGGCGATCTCGACGATGACGCCGAGCCCGTCACCCGTGGTCACGCCGGGCAGCGGCAGAGCCGAGATCGTGGCCGAGTTCAGCTGGTTGAACTGCTCGATGGCCGCTGGCGAGGCATTGGTCGAAACCTCGATCAGCGATGATAGCGGGATCATCTCACCCGTGCTCGACCGCAGGAAGTAGTCGCCCAGCCGTTCGGGATTCTCGCGGAAGTTCTGCGGCACCTGGGTGATGACGTCATAGCTCTGCGACTCACGGTCGAACTGGCTGATCGCGCCGCCGCCCACCAGCAGGCCGAGCGTGCGGCCCACCTCGCTCACCGGAACGTTCAGCGCAGCGGCCCGATCGCGGTCGATGGTCACGGTGACCTGCGGCGCATCGAAGGCCAGCGAGTTCTGCACCACGATGAACCGGCCCGTCTGCTGGGCCTCGCGCTGGATTTCGGCAGCGACCTCATAGACCTGGCTCGGATTGCCGGTGGACTGTATCACCATCGAGATCGGCAAGCCGCCGCCTGCGCCAGGCAGCGACGGCGGCGCGAAGACCAGCGCCTCGACCCCGTCGACACCCGAAATGCGACCCTGGATGTCGGCCTTGATCTCCGCCTGGCTGCGCTCACGCTCGGACCAATCCTTCAGCGCCCAGATCGAGAAGGCGGTATTCGTGGCCCCGCCCACACCGACGATCGAGAACTGCGAGCGCACTTCCTCGATGTCCTCGGTGCGCTCACCGATTTCGGCAGCGTAGCCGCTGGTATATTCACTTGTGGCATAACGCGGGGCTGTGACCAGTGAGAACAGGCCGCCCGAGTCCTCCTCGGGCGCAAGCTCGCTGGGGGTATTGAGGAACATGAAGCCGGTCAGTCCGACGAGGACCAGCACCATCAGCATCGTCACCGGCCGGTAATCGAGCGAGCTTCGCACCCGGCGCTCATACCAGTTCGACACCCGGTCCGACGTTCCGTCAACGACCCTCTGAAACCGGGTGTGTCCGCCCGAACTCAGCAACCGCGCCGACATCATCGGCGTGATCGTCAGCGCGACAATGCCCGAGATCAGCACCGCGCCCGCCAGCGTAAAGGCGAATTCGCGGAACAACGAGCCGGTGAGACCGCCGGTGAAGCCGATCGGGATGAACACGGCGACCAGCGTCAGCGACATCGCGACGATCGCCAGCCAGATTTCCTGCATGCCCTTGATCGCCGCCGCCATCGGGGCCATCCCATCCTCGACGTGGCGGTGAATGTTCTCAACCACGATGATCGCGTCATCGACCACCAGGCCGATTGCCAGCACCATCGCCAGCAGCGACAGAAGATTGATCGAGTACCCCATCGCATAGAGGAAGAAGCAGACGCCAACCAGCGACAGCGGGATCGTCACAATGGGCATCAAAACCGAACGAAATGACCCGAGGAACAGCAGGATCACCAGAATTACGATGATCACCGCCTCGGCGATGGTCTTGAAGACCTCCTCAATCGAGGCGCTGATCGTCTCGGTCGAGTCGTAAACCATTGAAACGGTCATGCCCTCCGGCAGGCTCGCCTGAATTGATGGCAGTTCTTCGAGGACCGCGCTCGCCGTATCGAGCGGATTGGCCGACGGCGTTGGGAAGATGCCGATAAACGTGCCGGGCTGTCCGTTGAAACGGACCACCGTATCGGTGCTCTCGGCCGCCAGCTCGATCTCCGCCACGTCCCGCAGTCGCACCACATCGTCGCCATCGGAGCGAATCGGAAGGGCCCCGAAGGCCTCGGGCGTCTGGAGCGTCGAATCGAGCGTGATTGAGTATGAGACCAGATCGTTCTTGGTCCGTCCGGGTGCCGAGAGGAAGTTCGAGGTGTTGATTGCGTTCAGCACCTCCGTCGCCGTGGCGCCCCGGCTGGCGAGGCGCACCGGGTCGATCCAGACCCGCATCGAATAGTTCGCGGCGCCGAGGATCTGAACCTCCGCCACGCCCTCGATCGTCGACATGCGTGGCCGGACCACCCGTTCGAGATATTCGGTCAACTGCTCGGGGCTCATGTTCTCGTTCTGAAAGGCAAGATACATGATGGCGAACTGCTGGCCGGTGCCCTTGAGGATCACCGGATCCTCCGCCGCGGTTGGCAGCTGGCCGCGAACCTGTTGCACCTTGGACATCACCTCGGTCAGCGCGATATCCGGGTTGGCGCCGAGCTGCATCTGAACGGTGACGGAGCTGCTGGAGGGGCGGCTCTGCGAGGTGACATAGTCCACATTCTCGGTGGTCGAGACCGCCGCCGCAATCGGCGCGGTCACAAAGCCCTGGATCAGGTCGGCGCTGGCACCGGGATAGATCGTGTTGACGGTGATGACCGTCTCTTCAACTTCGGGATACTGGCGGACCGGCAGGTTGAACAGGCCCTGGAAACCCAGCAGCATGATCAGGCAGCCCAGCACGGTCGACAGGACGGGGCGGCGGGTAAAGAGCTCGGGAAGGCTCATTCGGTGGCCTCCGCCGCGTGGCCCGCGCCGATGAAGGCGTTCGTATCGGTATCCTCGTCCGCCTCCGGTTCAGGCACGGGGTCGGGAGATGCCTCGGATGCCTCCGCGCCAGTCAGCTTTACCGGCAAGCCGTTCGACAGCCGGTTCTGGCCCGCGACCACGATCCGATCGCCTGCGCTGACGCCCTCGACGATCTCGACCAGGTTATCCTGACGCGAGCCGGTCTGGACGAAAATTTGTTTCGCCATCAGTTGCGGATCTTCCTGCGTGCTGTTCTCGGCCGGAACGACGGAATAGACGTAATCGCCGTAGAGGCTGGTCACGACCGCTGTCTGCGGCAGCGCGACCACATTCTCCATGTCTGGCAATGTAACCCTGACCTGAACGAACTGACCGGGGCGGAAGGCCTTATCCTCATTCTCAAGCTCGGCCCGCACTTTCACAAGGCGCGTGGCCGGATCGATCCGCGGTTCGATCGCGGTGATGGTGCCCGAGCCGGTCGTCCCCGACTCTCCGGCCAGGGTGACCGATTGGCCAATGTCGATCTGCGCCAATTCCTGTTCGGGCAGCGAGAAGTCGACCCGCAGCATGTCTGTGTCCTGCAGGGTCGCCACGGTGCTTCCGACGGTGACGAACTGGCCTACCTCGATCTCAGGAATACCGATCTCACCGGCGAACGGTGCTTCGAGCACCTTCTGGTCGAGGATCGCCTCGATGCGATGCATCTGCGCCAGCGCGGAATTGGCGGCGGCTTCGGCCTCCTCGATACTGGCGGTTGCCGTAATGCCCCGGTTCCCCAAGGATTCGGCACGTTCCAGCGTCTGTTGGGCCAGGTGCAGCGAGGCTTGCGCTGCGGCGAGGTCCGCCTGCTGGATCTCGTCGTCGATCCGGACCAGCATCTGGCCTTTCTCGACGCGATCATTCGCCTCGAATCCAATCTCGCGGACAACGCCGCCCGTCTCGAATGCGAGATCAATGCCGCGGCGCGAATAGACCGTGCCGATCGCCTCCAAGGTTGGCGTCCATGGACCCGCCTCTGCAAGGACCGTGTCCACCGGCAGGGCGGGCGTGGGCCGATTGGCAAAGAAATCCGTGATCGCCTGATCACGAAACTTGTTGAAACCAACGACGCCGCCCACTGCGACTGCAAGGAGCAGGACAGCAATTATTAAGCGTTTTATCATGAATTCGGGTCCCGGTCTTTACAGTCAAATCGGCGACGATGCCTCGTTCGAACGCCAGTCTGCCTACTGTACCGTCCGGTCGGTATTGTCAATAAAGAGGTTCGATGGGCCAGACTTCGCTGCCGGGCTCAACAGGTTGGATGCGCGGGGCCGCATGATAAAAATGGCCGAGAACACGATACCGTGAAAATCCGTTCCGGCACCTTTCTGAGCTCGATAATGCCGTCGCACGCCTTATACAATGTAACGTGACGCCTCGCTTAATGCCGGTGGATTGTCCCAACTTTTCGTGCACATATGCCATTCCCCAGCCTTGTCGGCCTGTACCGGCGCACTACAATAACGCCAGTTATCGCTCGGATGCGGGGAGCCGATCGGCACGGGAGCTGATCGCCAAGTGAAAGGAACAGCCAGATGTATAATCTCACAGTCAACAACCGAGAGGTTTCCGTCGATGTTCCGGGGGACACG
>Ga0209345_10005146_pt1 | contig 12295 bp, 7 predicted proteins | sample Cruoilmetagenom7_FD_187294 | JGI IMG/M metagenome (GOLD analysis project Ga0209345, IMG submission 187294) | Oil polluted marine microbial communities from Coal Oil Point, Santa Barbara, California, USA - Sample 7 (SPAdes) (version 2) | ecosystem: Environmental > Aquatic > Marine > Oil seeps ...
TTTGAGAGTTATAAAGCTATTGGCAAGCTAATAAACTTGGAAGAAAAGACTAAAGATTTTACGACAAATAAATTTGCAGCCGGTATTGGGCATACAAGATGGGCAACTCATGGAAAGCCAACAGAGCTAAACGCACATCCACATCTGGGTAATAGCTCTTATGTTGTTCATAATGGAATAATCGAGAACTATGCTGAGTTAAAAAAAGAACTTATCCAGGATGGTGTAAGCTTCTTAAGTCAGACAGATACTGAAGTTATTGTTCACCAGTTTGAGAAAAATCTTAAATTGACTTCGACTGCCTTTGAAGCTTTTGAGAAAACTATCAGTGAACTAGAGGGTGCTTATGCTGTACTGCTTGTTACAAAGGGTGAAGACAAAACTATATTTTTTGCAAAACATGGCTCACCTATGCTTGTTGGGCTAAATGCAGATAATGAAAAGTATTTTGCATCTTCTGACACTCCACTTATAGGACACTGTACAGGAGTAAACTACTTTGAAGATGGTGACTATGGTTATGTTACATCAGATGAAATAGCAATTTTCAACAAAGACGGTTTAAAACAAGAACCAAATTTTACAAAACTTTCTAAAAACAAACTCTCAGCTCAAAAAGATGGATTTCGATTCTTTATGGAAAAAGAGATATATGAACAGGGCGATGTTATTGCCGACACACTTCTTGGACGTCTAAGTGATGATGAAATTATTTTTGAAGAGCTTGAGAGTTCACTTTTTGATGGCATAAGTGAGATAAAACTTTGTGCTTGTGGTACATCTTATCACTCAGCTCTTAGTGCTACTTATCTGTTTGAAAGATACTCTAAAATCAAAACAAGTATAGAAGTTGCAAGTGAATTTAGGTACCGTCAACCTATTATGAATAAGGATACTCTTTTTGTTGTAATCTCTCAAAGTGGCGAGACCGCTGATACACTTGAAACACTAAAAATGGCCAAAAAAGCTGGTCTTAAAACACTAGTAATATGTAACGTTGACAACTCGTCTATGGTACGTTTGGCTGATGCCTGTATATTAACTCGTGCGGGAGTTGAAAAAGGTGTAGCATCTACTAAAGCTTTTGCAACACAGGTTACAGTTTTTTGGATGATGAGCCTTTATATTGCAAAACTTAAAAACTCAATGAGTAAAGATGAGATAACTAAACAAATTTCTCTCCTACGTGAGGTTCCAGCTTCTGTGAAAGTGACTGATGAGATGCATGAGAGAATCAAGCGTTTATCAAAACGCTATCTTCATGGTCACGGTTTCTTTTTCATAGGACGTGACGTGTTTTACCCTCTTGCATTAGAGGGTGCATTGAAACTAAAAGAGATATCTTATCTTCATGCTGAAGGCTACCCAAGTGGTGAGATGAAGCATGGTCCTATCGCTTTAGCTGACCCTGAGCTTTTTACAATTGCCCTGCTTCCACAGCATCTTCTCTATGAAAAAGCTAAAAGTAATGTAGAAGAGTTAAGTGCAAGAGACAGTACTATCTGTGCAATTAGTGCACTGGAGTTTGATAAAGCTGATGATTTTATACCTATTAATCAATGCAGAGATTATATGCTAGAGTTTTTTGAAATGATGGTTGTTGTTCAGATTTTATCGTTAGAAATTTCAGTAAGATTGGGCAATGATGTAGATATGCCAAGAAACTTGGCAAAAAGTGTCACAGTCGAGTAGAATAAAACACTGCATAATATTAAAAAATATTATACAGACATAAAACATCATCTACACACTAATAACATCATAAACACATACATTTTCATTTTGTTTTTATTTTATATCTGCTAGTATTTGACAAAAAAATAAAGAGTGTCTATGAAAGCCAAAAACAAACTCCTGCTTATTGTAACTCTAATGTTGCTTACACTTGGTATAGCTACCATTATCAATGTAGCACTCAACTTTAGGGAATACAGCATTAAGAGTGCAATTGATAAAGCAAACATGACTGCAAGAGTTGTTAAAGATGGTCTTACTGCACATATGGTTAATGGCATTATGGATAAGAGACAATACTTTCTAGACCAAATAGCTATGAATGATGAAATAAAATCTTTGTGGCTTGCACGTAGTGAAAATGTTGTTAAACAATATGGTACTGGCTTTCCAACCGAAACACTCAGAGATGAAATTGACAAAAAAGTTTTAAAAAGCGGTCAAGCAGTAAAGAAAGTAATAGAAAAAACTGATAATATCCTTCTAAGAGTGACAATTCCATATAAAGCAACTATTACCGGTACTCCGAATTGTTTAGAGTGTCATAATGTACAAAGGGGTGATGTTTTAGGTGCTATTAGTATGGAGTTTGATATAAGCGGAATGAGAAATGATGGGGCACTGACTATCATAAAAATATTAGGAATTAACCTTCTTTTTATTGTAATTGCTCTTTTACTTATCAACAGGTATGTGACACCGTATACAAAACTTTTTACAGATTTACAAGATGGTATTTCTAAAGCATTTAGAGGGGATTTCACACATAACTTTTCTACAACAGTAAGTGGAGACGCCAAAGACTTAACTAAACAGATGAATACTCTCTTTTCAAAGATGCAAGAGACATTTGGTGAGATAAAGCATAATTTGGCAACATTCACTTCTCATAACAGTGTCTCAACTCAAGATCCACTACATGAAGCAAAAGTTATCATAAATGAGCTCTCTGATATATATAAATTTAAAAAAACTATAGAAAGAGACATTTCAAAAGATAATGTATATCAGAGAATTGTAAAGGTATTAAAGACAAAATTCAAATTAACTCATTTTGCTTTTTATGAGGTTGATGATTTAAAATCAACAAGACAGCTTATATATATTGGTGAAAACAGTAAAAGTATCTGTTTCGATTATGTAGATAAAAAAGCAAATGAGTGTAGGTCCCGAAGAACAGAGAGTGATGTACTCTCTACAGATTTTGTAGATGTATGTCAAACATGTAAAGCGGGAGACTTAAAGTACCTGTGTACATTCTTCAATATAAACAGTGAGGTCTCACTTATTATCTCCTTTACAGCTACAACTGAAGAGGAATTATCTAGAGTTAATTCTGTGCTACCAAATATTAAGCACTATCTCGAAGCTGCCAAACCAGTTATAGAGAGCAAGGTATTAACTGAAAAATTAAGAGACACATCATTAAGAGACGGAATGACTGGTCTTTATAATAGAAGATTCTTAGAAGAGTTTATAGACCAGGTCATGTCTCAAGCACAACGTGAAGGTGAAACATACAGTGTATTAATGTTGGATGTTGACTTCTTTAAGATTGTAAATGACACTTACGGACATGATATTGGTGATAAAGTAATTGTAGAAATAGGTAAAGTCTTAAAAGATAATATACGTGAAGCAGACTTAGCTATAAGATATGGTGGAGAGGAATTTGTAGTTATGCTACATAATGCAACCCAAGAAGGTACTTTAGAGGTTGCCAAGAAAATTCATACTGCATTTGCTAACATAGTTTTTGATGTTGGTTCCGGGGAGACTATACAGAAGACTATGAGTATCGGTATAGCTATGTTTCCTGAGGATGAGGATACTATATGGAAATGTATCAAATTTGCAGATACAGCTCTTTATGTGGCAAAAACAACTGGTAGAAATAAAATAGTTAAATATACTAAAGATATGTCTGAAGGTGAAAACGTTAGATAATTAAGCTCTCTAGCTTTTCATTTAATAAAGAATCAAAAGAGTGATGTAGTTTCAAGGGCCGAAAGAGGAAGCGTACTTTAGTACGTGACGAACTTGCGCCCTGACACAAAGGAAGAAGTGCCCTTGGGGTACAACGCAGAAAATGCGTCGCTATTTTGATTGTTTAACTACAACCACATCCACCACCACTCTGTTGTGGTTCTGAAGCTGCAGCTCCACCTGTAGAACATGCACTTACACCTGGAGGTGTTGTTGGCTGAACCTCAGCATTATCAACTCCACCATTTGCATTAATCTCTTCCATTAAAGTCCAAATAGACTCAGCAGCAGCTAAGTAACGTTTAGCACTTTCAGAAGATGGGTCAACAAAAGTAATTGGTTTACCTTCATCACCACCAGTTCTAATAGATGGCTCTATTGGAATCTCAGCAATAATCTTAGTATCGAACTCATCTGCCATAGGCTGAGTAGTTCCCTTACCAAAGATATCATACTCAACACCAGTATCTGGAGCAATAAATCCGCTCATATTCTCAACGATTCCAGCGATTGGAATATTAAGTTTTTGAAACATATTTAGTGAACGACGTGAGTCATCAAGTGAAACAGACTGTGGAGTTGTTACAGTTAAACCAGCAGTTACAGGAACAGCTTGAGCTAGAGTAAGCTGAGCATCACCAGTTCCTGGAGGCATATCTATAACCAGTACATCTAATTCAGACCAAAGGATATCACGTAAGAATTGCTCAATCGCTTTCATAATCATAGCACCACGCCAAATAAGAGCTTGACCCTCTTCCATAAGTGAACCCATTGACATCATCTCAATACCATAAGCTTTAAGAGGAAGAACTTTATTTCCATTTACTTCTGGCTTGATATTAGCAACACCCATCATACGAGGAATATTTGGACCATAGATATCTGCATCTAAAAGACCTACTTTTTTACCTTGTGCTGCAAGAGCAATAGCAATATTCACAGATGTAGTTGATTTTCCAACACCACCCTTACCTGAACTTACCATCAAGAAGTTTTTAACTTGTGGAGCGATATTTTTACCCTGAGAAGAGTCTTCTCTTGGCATTTGTGGAGCTTTAACATTTACATTAACAGCGCCCACACAACCAGCAGTTTTTAACTCTGTAGTTGCATCATCTTTAATCTGTTGTGCAACTTCTGGAGCACTTGAAGTAATCTCTACGTTAAAACTAACGTCATTACCGTTAATAACTATACTGTTAACAAAACCAAAAGTTACGATATCTTTAGTGAAACCCGGATACATTACTTTTGAAAGTGCTGATTTTACAATTTCTTCAGTCATAATTTATTTATTTCCTTTATTAAATTTATATTATTCGTACTTTATCATATTTAAATAAGACAAAAATTGTCCTATTTAAATAATTTTAGTTTTTAAGAAAACTTTTTAAGCGGAAAGACTAAGCGATAGCTTCTGCTGCTTCTTCTTTTTCTTTGTTCTCTTGAATAATTTTTTCGATTCCCTCAGGATTTTCCATAATCTCTTGAGTGATTTTATAAGAACAGAATTTCGGTCCACACATAGAACAGAACTCTGCTTCTTTAAATACATCTTGAGGAAGTGTTTCATCATGGTATTCACGAGCTCTTTCACTGTCAAGTGCTAGTTCAAACTGTTTTTCCCAGTCAAATGCATAACGAGCATCACTCATCTCATCATCAATATCTCTCGCACCTTTACGACCACGAGCAATATCAGCAGCGTGAGCAGCAATTTTGTATGCAATAATACCTTCACGTACATCATCTGCGTTTGGAAGTCCTAAGTGCTCTTTTGGCGTCACATAACATAACATCGAAGCACCATGCCATCCACCAACAGCAGCACCGATAGCTGAAGATATATGATCATATCCAGCTGCAATATCAGTAACTAATGGCCCTAGAATATAAAAAGGAGCTTCATGACAAAGTTCTCTTTGAATCTTCATATTACGCTCAATTTGATTTAAAGGAACATGACCTGGACCTTCAATCATAACTTGAACATTTTTCTCCCAAGCTCTAAGTGTAAGTTCACCTAATACTTTAAGCTCACCTAACTGTGCATCATCAGAAGCATCAGCTAAACAACCAGGACGAAGTGAATCACCTAAAGATAAAGAAACATCATATTTTGCACAGATATCTAAGATATCATCAAATGCACTATAGAAAGGATTCTCTCTATGGTAATGCATCATCCAAGCAGCCATTAAAGAACCACCACGAGAAACGATACCCATTTTACGTTTAGCAATCTTAGGCATTGTCTCCAGTAAGAAACCTGCATGAATTGTAAAGTAAGAAACACCCTGTTGTGCTTGACGCTCTAAAACATCTAACATTACTTCTATAGTCAAGTCTTCTATCTTGTTTCCAACATCATGAAGAATCTGATAAATAGGCACTGTTCCGATAGGAATCTTAGAAGCTCCGATTACCGCTTTACGAATTTCATCTAAATCACCACCAGTTGAAAGGTCCATAGCAGTATCAGCTTTATAGTGCTGAGATACTTCCATTTTCTCTACTTCACCCATAACATCAGATGCAATAGCAGAAGAACCGATATTAGCATTAATTTTACATGTTGATGCAATACCAATAGCCATTGGCTCCAGTGATGTATGGTTAACATTTGCAGGGATTATTAATCTACCTCTAGCTATCTCACTACGAACCAGCTCTGGAGACAAATCTTCTATCTTTGCAACATACTCCATCTCTTGTGTAATGATGCCTTGTTTAGCATAGTACATCTGTGTACGAACAGAGTCATTTTCACGCTCTTTTACCCATGAAGATCTCATAGTTTCTCCTCAAAATTTATATTTAATTACTTTATATATAGTGGAAATATAATCAAATAAAGTTAAAGTATCATTAAGTCAAATCATTGAGTCAATAATTTATAAATTTATACATCTAAATTTACACACACAAGATAAAAAAAAGCTTTGGATGTGTATAATTTCGTAACACATTTATATGGCGGGAGTAATATTGTCTGATTTAACACTTGTTTTACTTGCTGCTGGTAGCTCTAGTCGATTTGAACTAGATGTAAAAAAACAATGGCTTAGAATTGATCATCAGCCTTTGTGGCGATTTGTAGCAAAAAAGCTTCAATACACACAACTTTTTAACAAAATAATTATTACTTCTTCTAGTGATGACATTGAGTTTATGAAAAATTATGCAGATTACACTTTTGTTGAGGGCTCAAGCACTAGACAAAAATCTTTGCAAAATGCTCTAAAAGAAGTTGACACAGAATATGTACTAGTGAGTGACATTGCTCGTTCATGTATAAGTGATGAGTTTCTTCAAGCTATTATCTCAAAAAAATCTTCAAGTGACTGCATTGTTCCATATCTAAAAGTAACAGATACTATAGTGTATGACAATGAAACAATTAATAGAGATAAAGTAAAACGTATCCAAACTCCCCAGCTCTCACGTACATCAGTTTTAAAAAATGCGCTTGACACTGACAAAGAGTATACAGATGAAAGTAGTGCAATAGCAGCCAACGGCGGGAAGAGAGAGTTTATTTTAGGCGATGAAGCTGCTCATAAAATCACTTATATCAGTGACTTAAACAAAATCCCTTGTCTTCTTAAACCATCTACTGATACTTTAAGTGGAAATGGTTTTGATGTTCATGCCTTTGATGACAAAGGTGAGATGTGGCTTGGTGGTGTAAAAATAGAATCAGAGTATGGATTTAAAGCGCATAGCGATGGTGATGTAGCTATCCATGCTTTAATTGATTCTCTTTTAGGTGCAGCGGGAATGGGTGATATCGGCATGATGTTTCCCGATAGTGACAGTGCGTTTAAAGGAATTGATTCTAAAGAACTTTTAAAAAGAGTTGTTAGAAAAATATATAACTTTGGATTTATTATTGTCAATGTTGACATTACTATTACAGCCCAAAAACCACGGCTTGCTAAATATAAACTAGCAATGAGAAGAGTTCTGTCCGATATACTCACTATCGATACAAGCAGAGTAAATATAAAAGCAACTACTACCGAAAAACTTGGTTTTATAGGTAGAGAAGAAGGTGTTGGCGTAATTGCTAATGCAAATTTAAAATATTTTGATTGGACAAAATAGAAATTAACTTAAGGTAAAAGATGAAAATACTAATTATAGAAAATGAGATTTATTTAGCACAAAGTATCGCTACAAAACTTGGTGAACTTGGACATATCTGTGAGATGTGTACATCCACAAAAGATGCTATAAAGAGTACTAACTATGATGTTGTTCTTCTTTCTACAAACATTAATGGACAGGACTTCAATCCTGTAATAGAGACATTTAAAAAATCAATTGTGATTCTTATGGTTTCATATATCAGTAATGACACTGTTTCAAAACCACTTAGTGCCGGTGCAAAAGATTATATACTTAAGCCTTTTATGATTGAAGAACTTATTAGAAAAATCGACCACTATCAAGATTATGAAAAACTAAAAAAGAGAAATGAAGCGTATGAAAAGTATCTAAAACATACTTTTTCTAGTGTAAGTCAAGATCATGATCATGATAGTATGGAACTTCCACTATTTGTATCTTCAAGTTTTCAAAAAAATGTAGATGCCTTTGCATTTGAATATGCAAGCAGTAAAAACTTGCCTATCCACTTTTTAACACTAAGTGATCCAAAATCTATGAACGAGATTACTTCTATTCCTCAAAACTGTATTATCTATGTTATTGACTATCAACTGCTCAAAAAAAGTGACAAAAAAGTCTTTTGTGAGCTTATTAGTGATAAAAAAGCGATTATTGCAAGTAGTGATAAAATAGAAGACGTTGAGCATCCTGTTTTAGAGATAAAAAGTGAAAACAATGTCTTTGACAGGGGTGAAATACTTCCTATTGAGGATTATGTTAAGTTTATTGTTCTTAATTACCAAAGCAAATATCCAGATACAGAACTATCAAAAAAACTAGGAATATCTCGTAAAAGTTTATGGGAAAAACGTAAGAAATATGACATCATCAAGAAAAAATAGAACCCTCTTTATAGATAAAGAGGCATCCTCGGCTCTAGAGTTACTAAAAAATGGTTTGTTAAAACCACTTACATCTCTTATGACTCAAAAAGAGAAGCTATCTGTATTAGAGACTGGTCTTATCGATGGCCAAAGCTTTCCTTTACCACTTGTTTTAGCTCCAGCTGGTACAAAAAATGAAGAGATAATTAAGTCACTAGAAGTTGGAGAAGAAATCACACTCATTTGTGAGAATGAAGAGTTTGCAACTTTAATTGTTGATGAAACTTTCCAAACAGACCCAAGTATCAGAACCAAACATATATATGGGACAGATGACCTCTCACATCCAGATGTAAAAACTACATTTAAAAGATTAGGTTCTTGGGCTGTAAGTGGAGAATATACACTTTTAAATCCATCTACTAATCAAAGTACCAAAAATTCAAATACTATCCAACGTGCAAAAAAAATCATTGATGCTAAACATACAACAGCACTTATCATGGCGGCAAATCCACTACATCGTGCACATGAAAGACTTATTAGACAAACACTTGATACGACAGATCTTCTAGTTATTTTTCTACTCAAACCATATAACAGTAAAAATTTAGCTTATGAGATTAGGGAGCATACTTTAAATTTTTATATAAATAACTTTCTTCCTAAAAATAAGGTTATAGTTATTCCATTAGAAAACAGTTATGTATTTGCAGGTTACAACGAACTTATAGTAAATGCAATTGTTACTAAAAATTATGGCTTTGATAGACTAACAATTAGTAGAGACCATACAGGACTTGGAATTTTTTATGATTCTAATTCCGATAAATCTATTATAGATAGACTAGTAGGTATAGACATAGAAGTAAAACTAGAACATGAGTACGTTTACTGTAATGAGTGTACAACACTTGTTAGTAAAACTACATGCCCACATGGCCAGCACCATCAAGTTTCATACCATGCTGATTCAATTTTAGAGTTGATTGAGTTAGGTATATTACCTCCGACAATACTTATGAGAAAAGAGATTTCAGCATACATACTCTCCAAAATGTTTCCAAATAGAGTTAAAAATCTAGAAAAGCTTTATTACGACTTACTCCCTGTAGAAGGTCTTTTAAAAGAGCATACAGAAAAAGATTTTTATTTAGAGCTAATGAAACTTTATCAAACAACATCACTTACATAGGAATTTAACTTACAATGAATAGATTTTTTATAACCGTTGGTTACAGCGGCCTTTTTCCAAAAGCACCAGGAACAGCTGGTACTTTAGTATCACTACCGCTTGGTATGTTAATCCTTATCTACTTTGATGCTTATACACTTTTCCTAGCAACCGCACTCGTTAGTATCATCGCTATAAAAGAGATTAACAGATATGAAGAGAGAACTGGTACGCATGATGATAAAAGCATAGTTATTGATGAGCTTGCCGGTATGTGGTTTGCACTGAGTGTTGCACCTGCTATTAGTGTTTCAATGGGTGAAGTTACAACTCTAAGTAATGGGTTTTTAATCCAATCTATTTTATCTTTTGCACTATTTAGATACTTTGACATAGCAAAACCATCAATAATCGGAAGAATTGACCGTGAAGCTAAAGGTGGAATCGGTGTTATGGGTGATGATATCATCGCTGGATTTACGGCAGGGATTACAAGTTCACTTATCTGGCAGGGGTGGTTACAACTTCAAGCACTGCTATAGTTTTATTTTCACAAACAGGTTTTTTATATTTACTAAATATAGATAATAACCAAGTACAATATTAAAAATATTATACTTAACTATAAAGAGCCTATATGAAAAAAACACCTTCTTCTCTATTTTATTTTCTCCTAATCGCAGTAAGTTTATCAGCTAATATCGACATCATTAATTTAGAAAATATTGCTACTGATAGTGATGATTTCACTATTTGGAGTGCCCTTTTTGGTCTTGGTATAGTTAGTCTGATCGCTCTATTTCTATCTTCAGAACAGCTGGCAAATTTTAAAAAATATATCTATGAAAAACAAGAAAAACGCGACAAAACAGAACAAAAACAGAACCAAATACTCTCGAATATGAGTGAAAGTATACAAACAATAGCACAAGAAACTACAGCAACAGCAAAAAAACTAGCAACTGAGAATGAAAGAGGAAATATTGAAAAAGATTTAGAAAGAGTTGTAAATTCTGAACATCAACTGCTTGCATTAACAACCAACCTAATAGAGTTTTTAAAAATTAAATCAAAAAAAGTGGAACTAGTAAATGAAGCTTTGCAACTCTCTAATTTACTAAATGATATAACAGGAACACTAAAAGCAAATACAAAAGATATAGAACTCGAACTTATGTATGATGTAAAAAGTAATATACCAGAGTATATCATTGGAGATACACTAAACCTAAGTAAAGCACTTAATAATATACTTTTGTATTTTGTAAATAACAATGCAAAAGAGATTAAAATTACTTTGTCAAAGGACTTTGCTTTTTCAAAAGAAGAAAATCTTTACTTTACAGTTCAGAGTGATGCAAAAATTGATATCGAACACGAAGAAGAGATCTTTAGTTCAAAATACAATGAAAATACAGACAGTTATGATACTTTAGAACTTTTTGTAGCAAGTGAGTTGTCTAACCTTATGAATGGGGAGTTAGTTGCCAAAAATGACAAAAAGAATCATCTGGAATTTATTTTAAAAATCCCATTCAAAGAAGAGAAGAGATTAAAAAGTACTATAGAAGTAATTGATACAAAAAAAGTTTTAATAGTTGATTCGCTAAGCAGTTCTTCTGCCGTTATTAAGGACATATTCTTAAATCTTAAGCATAAGGCTAAAACTTTAACAAAACAGTCATTTCTTACAAATACTCCAGATCTTTCTCCATATGACATAGTTCTTATTGATGAAAAACTCTTTACTGATGATATTGTTGAAGCTTTAAAAAAAGCTAATCCAAAAATAATCTCTTTAAATAATTTATTTAAAACAAAGAAGAAGTATCAAAATACTAAAACAGCAGATATTGTTCTAAGTAAGCCATTTACAAGTGCTACTCTTAAAAAGACAATTGAAGAGCTTTATAGTAAAAAAGAGGAATTAAAGCAAGAACCGAAAAAAAGTAATAATAAAAAATTGCTTGTTCATAAAGAGGTATTTAAAAATAGTGAAAATATAGACCTCTATAAATTTGCAGATTTTAATGGCATTAAAATTCTTTTAGTTGAAGATAATACAATCAATCAAAAAGTTTTTGCAGGAGTTCTAAATAGAACAAATATAGATATTACCAATGCGAATAATGGAAAAGAAGCATTAGATATTTTAAGCACTAATCAAGAGTTTGATATTATATTTATGGATATTAATATGCCGGTTATGGACGGCTATAATGCTGCAACAAAAATTAGAGCAAAACAAAAATTTAATTCTTTGCCAATAATAGCTATAAGTGCCCTAACATCATCATCAGAGGTAAATAAAATGTTTGAGTGTGGTATGAATGGTTACCTTTCAAAACCATTAAGAAAAGAGAAGCTCTATACAGCTTTTGAACTATTTATAGATAAACAA
>Ga0209345_10005147_pt1 | contig 12294 bp, 13 predicted proteins | sample Cruoilmetagenom7_FD_187294 | JGI IMG/M metagenome (GOLD analysis project Ga0209345, IMG submission 187294) | Oil polluted marine microbial communities from Coal Oil Point, Santa Barbara, California, USA - Sample 7 (SPAdes) (version 2) | ecosystem: Environmental > Aquatic > Marine > Oil seeps ...
ATTTGGCCGAACCTGCACGCAAAGCTACACGATGTTCCCCAACTGGGTATCGCCGCTGAGCAATTTTTTCGTCCCGCCGCTGATCTTCTGGCCCACTTCGCTGAACACAACCCGGCTGGAACTGGTGACCATGGCGATGGACTGGGGCGACGGACCTGCACCGGAACTGTGGACCGTGCCGGACGAGAGCAAGCCCAATGGCCGGAATATGTCACAGATCATCCTCGAGGACACGCAGTTCGGCGAAATGATCCAGAAATCGATGGAAAGCGAAGGCTTCAAAAGCGTCCCGCTCAGCTATCAGGAAGCGCGCATCTACAGCTTTCATCAGAATTGCGACAAGATGATCGGTCTCAACCGCGTGCCCGAAGAACTCGCAGTGGAACAAGTGATCGGTGAGGAGTGGATCTATCCCAATGATCCCCGCGTCGCCGAGATGGAACAGCTGGAAGCAGCAGAATAATAATCGGGAGAGAGCAATGGGACGCGTACAGGACAAGATCATATTGCTGACCGGCGGTGCGATGGGGTTGGGCAAGGCCGCCGCCCAGCGCCTGATCGACGAGGGCGCGCGTGTGATAATCACCGACCATGATGCTGAAACGGGAGCTGCAACAGCAACAGAACTCGGCGACCATGTCGAATTTCTGGAACAGGATGTGACCAATCCGGACCGCTGGACCGAAATCATCGCCCATGTTGAGGCCAAATATGGCCGGCTCGACGTACTGGTAAACAATGCTGCGGTCACCGTATTCGGTTCGATCGCCGATGTCAGCTATGAAGATTTCAAACGCTGCTACACCGTCGATGTCGACTCGATCTTTCTCGGCTGCAAGACCGCCCTGCCCTTGATGAGCAAGACGGGCGGTTCGATCATCAACTTTTCATCCGCCGCCGCGATCAACGCCAGCGCCGATCTGGTTGCCTATAACAGCGCCAAAGCCGCAATCCCGATGCTGACCAAATCCATCGCTCTTTATTGCGCGCGCGAGAAAAACGAGGTTCGGGTCAACGCGGTGCTGCCCGGCACGATTATGACCCCCAATGTCCGCAGCGTTATCGACGGAACCCCAAATCCGGCAGAAACCGAAGAATCCTTCGCACTGGCCCAGCCCGTCGGTCATATGGGTGAGCCCGATGATATAGCGCATCTGATCGTCTATCTGGCCTCGGACGAAAGCAAATTTGCCACCGGAGCCGCTTTCGCGGTCGATGGCGGTTTGAGCATCTAGCCTGTCCGACCAATCGTCGGATAGGGGCCATGTCTTTATATTGCAGCAAAGCCTAGCCTTTCGCGCACCAAATCCCTAAATGCTGCAACATGCATTTTCTCGATCAAGCCAAAATCTATGTCAGCTCGGGTCAGGGCGGCCCTGGTGCTGTCAGTTTCCGGCGTGAAAAATATATTCAATATGGCGGCCCCGATGGCGGCAACGGCGGCAAAGGCGGCGATATTGTTTTTGAAGCGGTTGAAGGCCTGAACACACTGATCGACTTTCGCTATGCCCAGCATTTCAAAGCCCCGCGCGGCAAGGGCGGTGCAGGACGAAACCGGACCGGCGCCGGTGGCAACGATCTGGTGATCAAAGTGCCCGTTGGCACCCAGATATTGTCGGAAGACAAGGAGCATGTCTTGCTCGACTTCACCCGGGAGGGCCAGCGCGCCACTTTTCTGGAAGGCGGAATCGGCGGACGCGGCAACGCCAGTTACAAAAGCTCGACCAACCGCGCGCCGCGTCAGCACCAGCCGGGCGAACCAGGCGAGGAAGCAGCGGTCTGGCTGCGGCTGAAACTGATTGCGGACGCGGGTCTTGTCGGCCTGCCCAATGCGGGCAAATCGACGCTGATCAATAAAGTGACCAACGCCAGCGCCAAGGTCGGAGCCTATCCGTTTACCACGATACATCCCCAGCTCGGCGTTGTCCGGCACAAGGGCCGTGAATTCGTGCTTGCCGACATTCCCGGCCTGATCGAAGGGGCTGCAGACGGCGCGGGCATTGGGGATCGCTTCCTCGGCCATATCGAACGATGCAAAATATTGCTACACCTGATCGATGCGACTGGCGATGATCCGGTAAAGGCCTGGAAAACGGTCACCAAGGAACTGGAAAAATATGGCGGCGGGCTCGCTGAAAAACCGCAGATATTGGCGCTGAACAAGGCCGATCTTCTGGACGACGAACTGATGACAGATATTGCCGACCAATTGCGCGCCGCCGGTGCGGAACATGTTCTGCCGGTATCTGGCGCGACCGGCGAAGGTCTGGATGCTGCGCTCGATAAAATCCTCGAAGCGGTTGGTGAGAATAGTTCGATCGAACAAAAGGCCGGGACAACGCCCGGCTCAGGCAAAGAGGATGTCGCCAAAGATTGGTCGCCGTTGTGAACGAGGCAAAGGCGGACACGATCGTCGTCAAGGTCGGGTCGTCCCTGCTAGTCGGTGAAGACGGAAAACCGCGGCGGGACTGGTTGAAAACGCTGATTGCGGATATTGCCAAACGCCATCAGGCGGGTGACAATGTCATCATCGTTTCATCGGGATCGATTGCTCTTGGCGCGCGGAAACTTGGTCTGGACAGAGGCGGTCGGGCCAGTCTGGCCGACGCGCAAGCTGCGGCATCGGTGGGACAGATCGCACTGAGCAGCCTGTGGTCGGAATTGCTGGGTGACCATCAACTTGCCGCCGCCCAAATGCTGCTTACGCTAGACGATATGGAAGATCGTAAACGCTATCTCAACGCGACCGCCACACTGGAAAAGCTGCTCGAGCATCGTGCGGTTCCGGTGATAAATGAAAATGACAGCGTCGCCACCGACGAGATCCGTTTTGGCGATAATGACCGGCTGGCGGCACGTGTCGGTCAGGCCGCATCGGCGGATCGCGTGCTGCTCCTTTCCGACATAGACGGACTCTACGACCGCAGGCCGGATAGCGAAGCTTATGGACAATTTATCGGTCTGGTCGAAACGGTTGATGATTCGATCATGGCAATGGCAGACGGAAGCTCCTCATCCGGACTGGGCTCGGGCGGCATGACTTCGAAACTGGAAGCAGCGAAACTCGCCAATCTCGCGGGAATAGAGCTGTCTATCATTTCCGGTCGCGAAGACCATCCGCTAGAGCGCTATGCGCTCACCAATGTCGGCACCCTGTTCAAGGCAGGCGATGGCGCCAGTGCCCGCAAAGCCTGGCTGGGCGGACGGCTAACGTCCGCCGGGACGATTACGATCGATGACGGCGCAATAGCGGCCTTGCAGTCGGGCGGCAGCCTGCTTGCAGCCGGTATTATTTCGATCGAAGGCCAGTTCAAGCGCAGCGATGTGATCGAGATCAAGGACCTGACCGGGCTATCGATCGCGCGCGGTCTGGCCGAATATGACGCGCTTGATTGTGCAAAAATAATCGGTCGGCGCAGTTCGGAACTGGAGGCCCTGTTGGGCTACGCGCCGCGCAGCGCCGTGGTCCATCGCAACCAGATGGTGCTGGTCTAGTTAAATGACTGCAAGATTGCAAAAAACTGTCGCGATTACGGGCGCAACCGGTTTTGTTGGGGGCCGGATGCTCGATCTGGTGGTTCAGAGCGGATGTGAAGCGCGCGCCCTGACGCGGCGCAAGCAGGATGACCGTCCGGGTGTAACATGGGTACGCGGTGCCTTGGATGACCCGGCAAGCCTGGCCAATCTGTGCGGTGGAGCCGATGTGGTCCTGCACATTGCCGGAATTGTCAATGCCCCGGACAGGGCCGGATTTGAAGCGGGCAATGTCGCCGGTACGCTCGCGGTCATAGAGGCCGCAAAGCAGGCCGGGACAAAACGCTTTGTCCACGTCTCTTCGCTCGCCGCGACCCGGCCAGAGCTCTCGATCTATGGCGAGACCAAGGCCAAGGCCGAAAAAATAGTCGCGCTTAGCGGCCTTGACTGGACGATCATCCGACCGCCCGCCGTTTATGGCCCTGGCGACGGCGAGATGCTGGAATTGTTCAAGATGGCAAAACTGGGTTTTGTCACGCTACCGCCCGATGCCGACGGCCATATGTCGGTCATCCACGTCGAGGACCTGTGCAAGGCACTGCTTGCGCTGCTACCCGAACAGGAAGATTTTACCGCCGAAATATTCGAGGTCGATGACGGCAAGCCGGGCGGCTGGACCCAGGCCAGCTTTGCCAAAGCCATTGGCTGGGCGATGGGCAAACGCATCACCGCAATAGGTGTACCCAAATCGCTGCTGCGTTTCGGTGCGAGGGCTGACCGTCTGATCCGCCGCGACAAGGCCAAGCTTACCGCCGACCGGGTCAATTATTTTTGCCATGATGACTGGACGATCAATCCGCAAAGGCGGCTGCCGACACAATTGTGGCAACCGCAGATCGAAACCCGTGCGGGGCTTAAGGATACGGCAAAATGGTATCGCCAAAACGATTGGCTTTGACGCATTTCAGATGATTGGCGCGGTTAACAGCTCGTAGACATAGGCGATAAAAGTGAGCGTTAGTCCGATCAGGAAAACCCGGTAGGCCCAGCCCAGAAACCGGTATTTCTTGTGTTCAAGAACCCGACCCATTTGATAGATATCGCGCAACATCGCACGATAGGTTGATTCCTGGCTGCGCAGTTCTTGCTGCAACAGCCGATCGACAAAATCCTCTTCGCTCAGTTGAGAAAATCCGCCAAAAAACAACATATTTGGCGAACTGTCTTTCCATGGCGTGACCGAAGGCATCACCGCGATTGCGGCAAGACCCGCAGAGGCGAATGCAGAGATGGCGAGGATGAGGAGCGGCAAGGACATATTGCCGGACTGGCTTTGACCGACAGCAAGGGTAAACACAACAAAGGTTGCGCCGATCAACATGTTGGCCTTGTTATCGGCCATAACGCTCAATTGCACATGGTGCCGCTGAGTTGTCCCAAGCGCGTAAACAACCTCGTCCGGCCATTTGCTGGCGTCATCCATAAACTACTCTCCGCAATGATAAAACACGATACGGCGGAAGAGTGGCAGAAAGCTTGTACTCGGGCAAGACAAGGCACGCATTGCGCCGCTTTTCCGCCTTATTCGCTTGCCAATGGTGCTCATGTCTTGGCAAAGGTCAAGAATAGCAATTTTGAAAGCATATTATGGCAAATCGCGAAGAAATCATGGCCAAGGTCAGTGAACTGATCGGACCGTTCAACAACAAGGGCGTCGTATTGACGGCAGAGACGACTTTTCAGGGAGATCTCGAATGGGACAGCCTGACGGTCATGGACTTTGTCGCTGCGGTAGAGGACGAATTTGATATCATCATTACCATGAACATGCAGGCCGAAATTGAAAGCGTCGGCCAGCTTGCCGATGCTGTTGCGAAGTTGATGGAAAACTAGAGCCAGACACCCGTTCGCCCTGAGTTTTCTGAAGGGTCGCACGAGCGGGTGGTTTGTACTTCGACAGGCTCAGGACTAACGGAAGTAAAGCATGATCGATCTACTCAGTAAATTCGACCCGCTGATCGAGGAGCGCGAGACGCTTCTTGCTACCGGCGTCAAAGACCCGTTCTCCCTCGTTATGGAGGAAGTTCTCTCACCGACCGTTGCCATCTGCAACGGCCAGGAAACCATTCTGCTCGGCACCTATAATTATATGGGCATGACCTTTGACGATGATGTGCGTCAGGCCGGCCTGAAAGCGCTGGAGGAATTCGGATCCGGCACCACCGGCAGCCGCGTGCTCAACGGCACCTACAGCCTGCACCGCGATTGCGAAGAGGCTCTGAAAGAATTTTACGACATGGACCACGCGATGGTCTTTTCCACCGGATATCAGGCCAATTTGGGGATTATCTCGACGCTCGCCGGCAAGGGCGACTATGTCATTCTCGACATCGACAGCCATGCATCGATCTACGACGGCTGCGCTATGGGCAATGCCGAGATTGTCGCTTTCCGCCACAATGATGTCGAAGCGCTGGAAAAGCGCCTCAAGCGCCTGCCCGCCGACGCCGGCAAGCTGGTTGTCCTCGAGGGCGTCTATTCGATGCTCGGCGATGTCGCGCCGCTGAAGGAAATGGTCCGCATCTGCAAGGAAAACGGGGCCATGGTGCTGGTCGACGAAGCGCACTCCATGGGCTTTATCGGCGAAAATGGCCGGGGCGTCTGCGAAGAACAGGGCGTGATTGACGATGTCGATTTCATCATCGGCACGTTCAGCAAAAGCGTCGGCACGGTCGGTGGTTTTTGCGTCTCCAACCATCCAAAAGCTGAAATATTGCGACTGGTCTGCCGTCCCTATGTGTTCACCGCCAGCCTGCCGCCCAGCGTCATGGCCACGGCGAGCACATCAATCCGCAAGCTGATGCACAGCGGCAACAAACGGGCGCATCTCTGGGAGAATAGCAAGAAGCTGCACCAAGGCCTGCGCGATCTCGGCTTCACCCTTGGTACAGCGGAAGCAGAAAGTGCGATCATCGCGGTGATCATGCCCGATCTCGAAAAAGGCGCGATGATGTGGCAGGCGCTGCTCGCGGAAGGGCTATATGTGAATCTGGCGCGGCCACCGGCGACGCCAGCGAATATGACCCTGCTGCGCTGCTCACTGTGCGCAGAACATACAAGCGAGCAGGTCGACCAGATTCTAGGCATGTTTGAAGCGGCTGGCAAAGCGGTTGGGGCGATCTAGAGGTCTTCCGAAAAACCCGATGCGATGGCGTTGGCTGCCGTCGCTACTGCTCATTCCGGGCATCGCACTTGTTCTCATGCTGGTAGTTAGCGACCGGGCAGCCGCAATAGCGATTCTTTTCTGGCCGCTTTGGCTGGCATTCCGTTTCGACAATGATCTCGGCACGTTTTTTATCATTACGGTCTTGCTGTATATCGTGTTTTTTGTAATCGCCCTGCTGTTCGCAGCGATCATTGCGATCGGAACTTACGGAACCATAGGCGGAATCTGATGACCAACCCCATCCTCATCGAACAACGCGGCGCGATCGAGATATTGACGCTCAATCGTCCCGACAAGCTCAACACGATGAACGAAGAGATGATCTTCGCGCTGCAGGATTATTTTCGCGGGCTGCAGAAACGCTCCGATATCCGCGTCGTCCTGTTCCGCGCGGAAGGCCGTGCCTTTTGCGCCGGCCTTGATATCGGCGGCTGGAAGAATGACTGCTCTCGGGGACAGGTCCAGCATGCATGGAACACCCAGCGAGCGATCGCCACAGTGATGCAGTTGATGCGACAATGTCCGCAACCGATCATTGCGCTGGCGCAAGGGGCGGCTTGCGGCGGCGGCTTCTCGCTCTTGCTCGCCAGTGATGTCCGCTTTGGCGCGCCATCACTGAAAATGAACGCCGCCTATATCAAGATCGGTCTGGGCGGATGTGATATGGGATCGAGCTATTTCCTGCCGCGCATGGTCGGCGCGTCGATTGCGTCAGAACTGATCCTGACCGGCCGTTTCATCCACGCCGAACGGGCCGAGAAATACGGGCTGATCAGCGAAATGGTGGATGAAAACAAGCTGCTTTCAACCGGCCTGTCGCTTGCCGAGGAAATGCTCGACACCGCACCGATGGGTCTGCGCCTGTCCAAGGATGCGCTGAACCGCAATATCGACGCGCAAAGCTTCGAGGCCGCGCTGGCGATCGAAGACCGTCAACAGGTGATGCTCACGATGACCGAGGACAGCCGCGAGGCAGCCAAGGCATTTTTCGCCAAAAGAAAGCCGGATTACAAGGATCGGTAGCATCTCGTCATCCTGAACTCGTTTCAGGATGACGGACCTATTTAGTTGAACTGCGTCACTTAATCGCGCCGCCCAGAATCAAACGCGGCAACATGACCAACGCACCGAGGATCGGCCAGTTCCGTTGCCATGGCTTAATCACATATTCGGTCCCTGCATGACGGTTGATCTTCCATGCCAGATAATCGATGCCGCCAGCATAAGTGGCCGAGGCCTTGGCCAGTCTGGCGAGGGTCAGAAGCTTGCCATTGCGCCGCAATTGCCGCCATCTTTTTTCGACGGCATTGCGAGAGGCGATGATCTTCAAACTCTTGCACTGAGCCTTATCCCGTTCCGTGATCGCCGCCATAACGGCAGGTCCAAATCGCGCATAGCGCTCGGGATCGGAATCGACAACGGAATCGGAGCGATCCTTACGCTCGGCGCGCAATTCTGCGCCATAGGTCAGTTCAAAACCGCGTTTCCAGAGGTCCGCTATCCTATGTTCCTTGCCAATATCCATCATCGGAAAGGTCATGTCGAACAAGGTTATCGCTGCGCCTTCAATCGCTTCGACCGCCTGGGACCTGGCCTGTTCATCCGCGTGCCAGACCAGCCGGGACGGCTGTGCAAATCGCGCCCAGACGCTGACCGCACTGGCCGTGATCCGGTTCAGTTTGTAAAAATCCTGTTCGCTCAACACGGCGACCTTGGCAACCAGACCATCATGCTCTGCCGGGAAGACATTGGGAGGCAGCCGTTTGTTCGCAGCCACCAGCCAGCTCTTGCCATAGGCCGCTTCATAGCTTGAGACGATCAGGTAAAAATCGAGCATCTGTCCGTCGAGTTCGGTTGTTCGCAGGCAGGATCCATAAAACAGCACGACACGCGACGCCTCGCCATATTGCTCGGCAATCGAAGCGGCAAAGGCGGCAACCCGTCTATCCACGGGCTGGGCCAGTTCTTCTGCAATCAAGGCTCTGAGTTCGCTCACGCGAGCCGTCCTAACTCAAGCGGCAAGCCGAAGGAAGGACACTGGTTTGGTGGATTTCAAGACAATCGGATGACCCGGCTGGGCGCTGAACAGTTCACCGTCCATCAACACGTTGCTGCCATCGCCCTCGATACGAATCATATCGCCACGTCCAAGGTGAATGCCCTTCTGCACAGTTTTCCCCAGCCGGCCAAAAATCACGGACAGCAGAAACCGGACAATGGCCCCTGCCTGCTGATCAATGGCAAGAAACTGCATCCGGCCAATCGCATTCTTGTTCCGCAGGGATCGCTTCATCAGCAAAAGCCGTTCCAGCGTCGTGACGATCAATACCGCGAAATTGCCCTGAAACTGGCCATCCCGGATCAGCGATATCTTGATCGGTGTCGACCGTTTGGGCAGAAATTTAGCCTTTATGCCGAACAGAACGGATGCAAGTGCGGCAAAAACCGTCAGCACATGGGCCGCGGCGTTGGGCAATCCGAGCGGATAAATCTTGTGGCGGCAATAGAGAATGAACTCCGACAAGCCTGCTCCGCCGAGAAACATACCGAGCACGACCTTGCTGTCCTTGCTGCCGTCGGACAGCGCGATCAGTTCGCGATCGACCAGATGCTCATGCAGATCATGTTTGGCCATTTCGACAATCCGTTCGAGCGCATTGAGCGGATTGCCTTCAGAACCGAGATCCAGCGCAATCAAATTGGTTTTGCCATTGGGCAGAACCGCAACCGGTGGCGGGTTGTCGCCAAAATGGTCGCCTTGATATAATTCGGTCAATGCCGCCTGCACCGTCCCGTCACCACCATTGATGACCAGAACTTTCGGTTTTACCCGCGCAATCGTTTCCAGGGCCTTGGCAATTTCATCGACATGATCGACTTCATAGTGGAAGACATCGCTGTTCTTCACGCAATATGAACGGACATCCGGCAGAATCGCCCGGTTCCCCGTTGAATTGGGATTGGAAAGAAGTGCGACATTTGCCATGTATTGGGCCCTATCCCCGAGAACAGATTTGCATCATCTGTATTTCATGTTGATGTTGATCGATTTGACTTCATTGCCGATGTTGAAAGCCGTTTTCTTGTAACTCGGCTTGCCGAGATTGAAGATGTTGATGCTCGGATTGTTCGACATGCCGCCGCCATCGCCGAATATATCGGTCTTGCCATTGCCGTTCAGATCGTGCCGGATCGCAACCGCATAAGTTCCGGGGGAAGGTATTGGCAGACAAAACTGCATGTTGCCGGCCTTGGCGGGAGCCTCGACGCGATTGAGCCAGGCCCCTTTTTTCAACCATGCAGAAGCAGTTCCCGGATAGGTTTGAACGCGCATTGTACCTCGCGATTCCTTGACTCCGATGACATTGACGCGAACGGCAGGACCAGCGCCAGCCTTGCATTTGCCAAGATCATTGGGAACCACCTGGCCACGAGCGAATGCCGGAGCGGATGATAGCAAAACTGTAGTCGATAATGCGATAAACGCCGCAAATTTCAACATGACGTAATAACTCCAAGTCGTTATACCCGCGCCATTACTCCGGCTCGGACGAGAATCAGCCCCTGATCTGCCCATGACTATGGATTTGATTTGCGGCGAAAACATGGTGAGAGGGCGACAACAAGTTGAAACTGCTGACTTCTACCGATCGCTATCTGGCGAAATTGATCGCGGTGCCACTATTCAGCACATTGGTCATTGCGGCCATGCTGCTGGTGCTGGAGAAAATGCTGCGCCTGTTTGATTTTGTTGCCGCAGAAGGCGGCCCCGTCAGTGTGGTTTGGCGGATGCTAGCCAATCTGATCCCGGAATATCTGTCGCTGGGCATCCCGATTGGCTTACTGCTCGGTATATTGCTGGCTTTCCGGCAACTTGCGCTAAGTTCCGAACTCGATGTTCTGAGAGCCGTTGGTCAAGGCTATGGCCGGCTGCTCAGGGTCCCTTATATGTTCACCGTCGCGTTGATGCTGGTCAATCTTGCATTGGTTGGATTCATTCAGCCCCTGTCCCGCTATTATTATGAGGAATTGCGATTCGAATTGCGGTCGGGTGCGCTTGGTGCCTCCATCAAGGTGGGGGAATTCAACAATCTGGGTAACAGAATGACACTGCGAATCGAAGAAAGCCGCGACAATGGGACCAAATTAAGCGGAATTTTCGTCCGCGCCGAAAACAAGAAAGAGCAGACGGTCTCGGTTACCGCGGAGACGGGCCAATTTCTGGCGACCGACGATCCCGATACAATCATCTTGCGCCTGACCAACGGCGTGCTCGTCCATGATGCTCCCAATTACGAAAAACCGCGGATATTGAGTTTCAGCAACCATGATTTGCCGATCGATTTGCCCGACATTGAGTCGTTCCGCTCGCGGGGCGGCAAGGATCTGGAATATACGATACCGGAACTCGTGCGGGTCGGGCTGGATGAAAAACGTCCGGTGACCGAACGCAACCAAAGCCGCGCCAATTTCCATTTCCGCATGGTCGAGGTGGTGATGATGTTGCTATTGCCCTTGCTGGCGGTTGCGCTGGCCGTTCCGCCGAAACGATCAAGCTCTGCGCTTGGCGTATTCTTGTCAATCGTGATGATCGTGACCTATCACAAGGTCAACGAATATGGCGAGGATATCGGGTCTCTGGGTCTGGTCGATCCCATCATTGCCTTGTGGCTGCCGTTCTGCCTGTTCGCCGCGCTGATCTTGTGGATGTACCATGTTGCTGCCCATGTTCCCGGCGGCCAGCCGATCGGGGCTCTGGAGAAAGCATTTTCCAGATTTGGTGGCGTCTTCAAGGGTCTGCTCAATTTCAATCGCAAACGTGCGCTAATGAAGGAATAGCCGGACATGGAGTTTTTCCCTTCCCGGACGCTCGCCATTTACATGGCAAAAATGTTCATCATCCGCACTCTGGCGGTCCTTGCCCTGCTCGTGCTCGTGTTGCAGGCGCTTGATCTGCTCGGAGAAAGCGGCAAAATTCTCGCTTATGAAGGCAACGGGGAAGCGGAACTCTGGACCTATGTTTCCCTGCGGGCCCCGCAACTCATTGCCCGTTTTCTGCCTTTTTCCGTGCTGTTGGGAACGATTATCACGCTGGCTACTTTGAACCAGAACAGCGAAGTCGTTTCGATGAAGGCGGCAGGCCTGTCCGCCCACCAGATCCTCGCACCGCTGATTGTCGCGAGCATGGGCATAGCGCTGCTGTCCTTCCTGTTTAACGAAACAATTGTGGCCCCCGCGACGTCCCGGTTGAGTCAATGGGAAAAAGTGGAATTCGGGCCGATCCCGGCGGAGAGCAACATACGCACAAACGTCTGGGTCAAAGATGGCAATAACCTGATCAATGCGCGCACCGTGACCGGCCGTGGCGAACAGGTCGTATTGCAGGACATTACCGTTTACGACCGATCGGAGAATGGTCTTAAAAATCTGCTGCAAGCCGATGCGGGACGGTTTACCGGCTCGGGCTGGTTGCTCACCGGCGTCACCCAGTTCGATGTCAGTACCGGCACCGAAGAAAAGAAGAGCGAGTTGATGATCGGTGATTCCATTCGGCCTGATCAATTCACCCTGACCAATGTCAGCGCCGACAGCCT
>Ga0209345_10005148_pt1 | contig 12294 bp, 11 predicted proteins | sample Cruoilmetagenom7_FD_187294 | JGI IMG/M metagenome (GOLD analysis project Ga0209345, IMG submission 187294) | Oil polluted marine microbial communities from Coal Oil Point, Santa Barbara, California, USA - Sample 7 (SPAdes) (version 2) | ecosystem: Environmental > Aquatic > Marine > Oil seeps ...
ACTCCCCATCATAAGATGGGTTCGTTCTCGCAGCCCGGATCACACCCTACAACGTGACCCCGGGCCAACGCTTACGACCCAACATGGGTATCGGCGGCATGACACCCGCCATGAAACTGAAAACAGCCGCCTGAATTCTACGGCTGGACCCCATTAAAAATGGGGGGATTACCCTGCCAGAACTTCCCAACCGCAAAAACTTTGCGACAGAACCAAATGATGTTATCGTAATTCTTCTGGTACAGCGCAACTACTAGCTAAATGTCCAGCAGCGCCCGAGATGGTGGACGGCTCATCAGCCTTTTGCGCGCTTCACATCATTAAATGAAACAAGGGTGCCAATGGGTCCGACGCGTAGCAGATGGGCTGGCAGCGAATGGCCGAGCTGTTCTTCAAGCCATTTTCCCGTGCTAATTACCTGTGCCAGATCAACACCGGTCTCATGCCCTTCAGCGTGCAGAAAATGAATCAGGTCTTCGGTAGCAACATTACCTGAAGCACCGGGTGCAAAAGGGCAGCCCCCTGTCCCCCCAATAGAGCTCTCGAAGCTGGTTATGCCAGCTTGCAGACCTGCGAGCACGTTAGCCAGAGAAAGACCGCGCGTATTGTGAAGGTGTAGCACTGGATCGACTTCAGGATTATCTGCGGTCAGCTTCTGCGCGAGAGTTGCTACCTGACGCGGTATCGCGGTGCCGATAGTATCACCGAACTTGATGCGCTGTATGCCCATCTCAGCCAGAACCTTGACCAGTTTGATTGTTTCCTCAAGTGGCGTTACCCCTTCAAACGGGCATCCAAATGCACAGGCAATTGCCGCAACAGGTGTCCGTCCGCAGTTCTTTGCCAATGCCACCACGGGTTCTATCCGCGCGAGCGCCTCATCAACGGAACAGTTTGTATTCGCTTGAGAATGACTTTCGGTGGCGGAGATAAAACAGACCCAATCGTGTACCGGCGTCAGGGCTGCGCGCTCTGCTCCACGCAGATTTGGCACCAGGGCTTCCAGTGTCACATCGTTAAGGTCCGCCAAACCGGCGAGCACATCTTCGGCATCGGCCATCTGCGGAATAGCCCGTGGAGACACAAAAGATGTTGCCTCGATACGCCGGATGCCTGCTGCGGCCGCGCGTCGCGCGAGCTCGATCTTGTCTGCGGTTGACACTAGATTTGTAATGCTTTGCAGCCCGTCGCGTGGCGACACTTCGGTGACTGAAATCTCCATGTTTGCTCCTCTAATCGCCGTTTTTCGGCGCTGCGGGGGCGGTGCTACGCAGCGCGGGCCGTCGCCCGTTAAACCGCAACGGCGTCCCAACCAGCCCCAGCTTTTCATCGCCACTATCGAGCAACATGCCAAGCGCTTTTGTCTGCGGATGAGCCAGCACTTCGGGCACGGTGTTGACAGCTGCGCAAGGCACGCCAACTTTCTCCAATGCTACAATCCAGTGATCGGCATCTTGCTGTGCAACGACTTCGCCAATGCTGTTGTTCAAGACCTCGCGGTTGGCAATCCGGTTGGAATTGTTAATAAATCTCTCATCCTCGGCCCATTCGGGTCGACCTAGTGTTTCGCACAACCGGCGGAACAGGTTATTGTTACCTGCCGCAATAACGATATGGCGGTCCTTAGCAAGGAATGCGCGGTAAGGGGCCAGCATTGGTGTTTCCGACCCGCTTTTGCCCGGCAGTTTCCCCGAAGCCATCGCGTTTGCGATGGGAACTGTCATCCAGCTTAGCCCGGTCTCGAACAGGGAAGTGTCGACCTTGCAGCCGCGACCGCTGATCGCGCGCCCCAGCAGGGCCGAAAGGATTCCGATAACGCACCACATCCCGCTTCCCTGATCTATGATCGACGGCCCTACGCGCACCGGAGGTCGGCCTGCTTCGCCGGTGACAGACATGATGCCGGAAAACGCCTGCATCAACGGATCATATCCGGTTTGACGGCTCAAAGGTCCGGTATCGCCGTAGGCCCCTAGATTGCAATAGATGAGTTTGGGATAATTGGTGCAAAGCGCATCAGCACCCAGATCAAAACGCTCCATAAGTCCGGGCCGCATGTTGTGCACGACAATGTCGCTTTCCGCGATCAACGCTTCAAGCCTTGCACGCTCGGCAGCATCCTTGAGGTCAATAGCAATCGTCGTTTTGTTGCGGTTGAGACTGTGAAAGGTTGCTGCCGTATCACCGATGAACGGAGGCCCCCATTGGCGGGCATCGTCGCCGCCATTGGGATTTTCGACTTTAGTCACCTCCGCGCCTAGATCGGCCAGCACCTGCCCGCAGAAAGGGGCCGCAACGGAATGGCCTATTTCGATCACACGGATGCCACGCAGGGGCTGTTCGGGGCGGTGCGTATCTGTGGTTTCAGACATATTATCTCCTGTTAGGTGGAGTGATCGGCGTCAAAAGCGGGTCAAAACCAATGCGATTTCGGGGAAGGCCCAGACCAGTACAAGAACAGTCAGCACAATCGCAAGGGACGGCAGAGTGGCGCGGATGATAACCTCGATCTTCTCATTTGGTAGAATGGCCTTCAGCGCGAACAGGTTCATGCCGAGCGGTGGCGTGATGACGGCCAGTTCCATGTTCAGAACCATCAAAATGCCGAACCACAAGGGATCAAACCCCAAGGTCACCGCAATGGGCACAAAGACCGGCACGGTGATCAGGATGATGGAGATCACCTCAAGGAAAAAGCCGAGGATGGTCCAGACCAACATCATGATCAACAGGACAACCCATGGCTCCACACCGGCTTCTACAACCGTTTTGGCCAGGTATTGGGGCAACCCGATGAGCGTCAAAGCGGACCCCAGGATCAGGGCACCTGCCACAATCGCCAACAAGCTTGCAGAATGGCGGGTCGCAGTAATCAGAACACCGGGCAAATCTTTGAGAGTCAGCGTGCGGCGCAGCACCACAGTAAGCAGTAGCGCCAAAACCACTCCGATACCCGCAGCTTCTGTGGGGGTGTAGATCCCCGTATAAATTCCCCCGAGTACGATAACGGGCAAGGATAGGTCGGGGAGCGCGCGCCATGTCGTACGCAGAGCCTTGCTAGCCGACCATGTTCCGGTATTCATGTCACGGGTTGGCGGAGCGAAAACCATCGCCCAAACCGCCAGAAGCGCTGCAATTAGGAGGCCGGGGAGCACACCGGCAATAAATAACTGCGCCGGTGATACAGACGCAAGCGAGGCGTAAATAATCAGGGGAATTGACGGAGGGATCAGAATGCCCAATGACCCACCTACTGCGGAAAGACCATAGCTAAGCCGTTTTGAATATCCTGCCTTTTCCATCTCTGGCAGCGCAATACGGCCAATGGTCAAGACCGATGCCATAGAAGAGCCGACAATTGCAGCAAAGAATGTAAAGGCCGTTACTGCAGATACACCGGTTCCGCCGCGTATTCTGCCAACCCAGACGTTTGCTACTTCGAACAATTGTTGGCCGACTTTACCGCGGTACAGGATCTCGCCCATCAAAATATACATGGGTACGGCGAGCATCACTGGATCTGCTAGCGTCCGCTGAAGTGTCAAAGGTACTTGAACCAAAAATGGAATACCCGAGGCGGAGACAATGGTCGCAGCGCCTGCGAGGCCGAGTGAAAACGCGATTGGCACGCCAGCAATGAGGCAGCCCAAAAGTACGGCCAGTAAAATAAAAATGACGGTGCCGGAAATCATGTGTCGCTCTCCACGTTATTGTTGTTATCCGGAACGCCATCCTTTACCAGAAAGGCACATCTCAATATCGCCCCAAGTACCAAAAGCACCCCTCCCAGCGGAACCATGGCGTAAATAATCCATAGCGGTGTCTCGAGCAGTGTTGGCGCAAGCATACCGCGATCAAACGCACGTATGGCGTAGGTTGTGCCGTACCAGATCAGAATGACCGCATAAGGCAAAACGGCCAGCGTGGTGACGATCTCTGCGATACGACGCGTTTTGCCGGTGCGGTTTTCTATCCAGAACGTCACACGCAAATGGTGTCCGCTTGCCAGCAACGCACCCGGTGTCATGAAGACTGCAAATTGCAAAAGGTAAATCGAGATTTCAGTGGCCCATACCGTCGGCGCATGGAAAAGGTAGCGCATTGCAACATCATAGGCGGTGATCAACGGCAATGCCAATAATGCAGCTGCTGATACACCCACAATGACATTCTGCACCGCAGCAGCAGCCTTTATTAGTTTTTGCATAGGGGCCTCGGGTAGATGATTGAGAAGAGTTGTTCGACCGGCGATGTACCCCCGGTCGAACCAATACCAACATTCTCGGTTCAGTTTCGCTTAGCTGGCAGGATGCGCTGCGTTGGCGGCTGCGATGGCTGCCAGAAGCTCGGCACCGGCATCGCCTGTTTTGGATTTGTAATCCTCAAGTAGCGGCTTGGACGCGTCGCTCCACAACTTGCGCTCCTCAACAGTTGCCTCGGTGATTTCGACACCCTCTGCGCGCAGTTTTTCTGCAATCGCATCGTTGTCTGTCCGGCCCTGCTCGCGTGATGCTGTTTGTGCAACTTGTGCCGCAGCACTGACAGCCTCCTGAACATCTTCGGGCAGTGTATCCCACCACATCTTGGAGGCAGAGCCCACAAACGGCAGACGCGCCATTGCGATATTGGTGCCGTATTTCGTTACTTCGGTGAGCTTACGGGAAAGCACGGATGAAGGCCCAGTCAGACAGCCATCAATTGTGCCGCGCTGCATCGCCTGATAGATTTCCTGCGAACTCATAGTGACGGGCGACGCGCCGAGCAAACTAAGCAGTTGGGTGGCGTCCAGACCGAAAGAGCGCATTTTCAAGCCCTTCATATCGGCGGGAACACGCACTAACGAGTTGGTATAGATCTCTACAGTGCCGTAAGCCATCCAGCCCAGCATCTCGTGATCGTATTTCGCCAACTGCGTCGCAAAAGCCGTGCGCATTGCGGCACTGTCCTCGGCTGCCCACTCTGCTTCCCATGTCTCATACAGAAACGGCATTGCCCAAATCCGGAGCAGTTCAGCGTCGCGCCCTGCCATAAAGCCAAGGTTCACTTGTCCGATATGGGTGGCTCCTGTTGAAATTGCGTCCGGCAGCTGTGTGTCATTATAGAGCTGACCATCGGGGAAGGTCTGCGGCGCCAGTTTCACAGAAGTCTCTGCTGTCCGCGCTGCAATCTCTTTAGCCAGCACTTCGAAATATGTGCCGGTGGCGTGATGTTCGGGCAGGTTATACGCAATCTTGATAACCTGTTCAGTCTGGGCGTGCAGCACCGACGGCGCAGCCAGAACCCCAAGAGTTGCTGCGGAACTCGCGATAAATCCGCGCCGTGTTTGAGTGAGTTTAGTCATTATAATTCCTCCCAATCTGCCTTGAAGCCTGATTGCCGTACCGAGGCAGTTCGGTACGCAGGAGTTCCTGATTAATAGGATCTTGGCATGCCGAGAACGTGTTGTCCGAGGTATGCGAGGATGAGGTTTGATGAGATGGGTGCAATCTGATAAAGGCGTGTTTCGCGCCATTTGCGCTCTACGTTATATTCGCAGGCATAGCCGAAGCCGCCATGGGTTTGCAGGCAGGCCTCACCGGCATGCCAGCTGGCCTCGGAAAGCAGAAGTTTGGCCATATTTGCATCCTCGCCACACGGCAGCCCCGCATCAAAGAGCGCACAAGCCCGCCGCAGGACCAGTTCGGCGGCGCGCATTTCGGCATAGGCGCGCGCGATTGGAAACTGCACGCCTTGATTGGCGCCAATGGGCTTGCCAAAGACCACGCGGTCATTGGCATATTTTGTGGCGGTTTCGATAAACCAGCGTGCATCACCCAGACACTCCGAGGCGACCAGTGCACGTTCCGCGTTCATACCGTCTAGGATGTATTTGAAGCCCCGGCCTTCCTCGCCAATTAGGCTAGACGCCGGAATTCGCAGGTTGTCGAAATAGATTTCGGTGGTGTTGTGGTTGACCATGGCATCAATCGGGCGGATTGCCATGCCGTTGTCGCGGGCAGCGCGCATATCAACCAGAAAAACCGACAAACCGTCCGTCTTGCCGACTACCTGATCTAGCGGTGTGGTACGCGCGAGCAACAGCATCAAATCGGAGTATAGCGCGCGGCTGGTCCAGACCTTTTGGCCATTTACGATATAGTCGTCGCCATCGCGCACCGCACGGGTCTTGAGCTGTGTGGTGTCCGATCCCGATGTCGGCTCGGTGACGCCAAAGGCCTGAAGTCGCAGCTCACCGCTCGCAATGGCGGGCAGGTATTGCTTTTTCTGCGCGTCAGATCCGTGCCGCAATAGCGTGCCCATCATGTACATCTGCGCATGGCAGGCACCCGCGTTTCCGCCAGTTGCGTGGATCTCTTCAAGCACAACCGCAGCTGCGCGCAGTGGCAAACCCGACCCCCCGTATTCCTCAGGGATGAGAACAGCCAGAAACCCACTTCCTGTGAGGGCGTCAACGAATGCGCTGGGATAGCTGTCGGTTTTCTCCAGCTCCTGCCAGTAGGCCCCGTCGAAGGGCGCGCAGAGCTTGCGCACTGCATCGCGAATCTCGGGATAGTCTTCGCCGAGCTCAAGGGACGCGGGCATTTCAAGCATCTGGCTCATCTAGTTTCCTTTTCGTCTGTAAATGTGTTCAAGTTAGTTGGGCTGCACTCGCGCAGATCTTCTTATGTAGATCGCGGCGGAAATGTGCGGAGGTCAGCGGACGTCCAGTCTCCCGCTGCCAGATAGAGAGGCAGTCTGCAATTTTGGCTTCAAAGGCCTCGGGGCTGGCGGGTGCCTGCGGGGCACCAGGGTAAAAAACGGCTTTGGTCTCGGCCAGCATCCGGCCACCCTCGGTGACCTGCAACCGTACAGTGCCATGGTCGATCCCTGTCGGCATCGCGCCTGTAAGCGGGTCTTCAATCACTTCGATCTGTGCCATCAGCTGACGGATTGCGGGACGGTGAACCGCGCTTTCTTCAAAATCCTGCAATCCCACACTGCCCTGCGCCAGAGCCACTGCGGTGCAATAGGCAGCACAAAACTTGCCCTCCGAGCCATTCTGTGGATCCGTCACATGGAGCGGCCGCATGCCGCCGTAGGGCACATGCAGCTTGATGCGCGCTTCAGAGGACAGCTCTGCATTCAAAGATGGCCGGATTGCCAACGCCGCGCCGATCATGCGGTGAGTGAGATAACAGCAGGGAAACAACTTGCGCGAGACAGAAAGAGTGTCCGGAGCGATTTTGACGGTGGCGGGGTCGGCCGCAAGGGAGACCCCGCTATACAGGTCAAAAAAACCGCGCGTGCCGAAAATGTCCGAACAGCCGGTAATGCCAGCCTCGGCCATCAACGCGGCACGCACAGCGGCGGCGGCGGCCTGTCCGGCCTGAACGTGTTTGCCGTGTGTGCCGAAATTTCGCTGGAAGCCGCCCGCTTGGGCAGCGGCTAGCGCCAATGCACTGCGCACGTCCTGACCTTCAAGCCCCAGCAAATGGGCCAGCGCGGCGGCACCTGAAAGCGGTCCGATGGTCGATGTGGCATGCCAGCCACAATCATAATGCGCAAAACCAACAACTTTGCCAAATGCAATATTGGCTCCCAGACCCACCGCATATGCGTTGATCATCCGTGGTGCCAAATGCGGGCGCATCTCAGTCACTGCCATTAACGCGGCGACAAGCACCACGCTGGGATGGGTCACGGAAGTCAGGTGAACATCATCATAATCAAGCGCGTGGCCCGCAATCCCGTATACCAATGCTGCGTATTCAGCGCTTTGCACGCAGCTGCCATCTGGCAGCGCGATAGATCCGCCCGCAAAAACACCCCGCGCCGCCACAGCAGAGGGTGTGTGCCACCCAGCATACATTACCGCAACGGTATCCTCGAATGAATTCACAGCTGCAGCACATTCTTTTGCGCTAAGCGCCGGTTGCGCAACGATCATATCGCAAAGTCGCTCGATAAACATCAAAATCCCCCCTTCCCGGCAAATCCTCACAGCCCGCCATAAAAAGAACGCGCTGACTGGAGCAGAAGACTGACAACACCCCAATTGTCCGGATAATTTTATTTGTTCGGACAATTTAGATTTCCAACCCTTCTGTCAACACCTATTCCGTATTGCAGACGTTCCATACATGCAGCTAATATCAAAAGATGAGCAAATCTCTGAAAGTGAAGCCTACTCTTTATCTGGAGCTCCGGGACAAACTGGCGGCAGAGCTGGCACAAGGGAAGCATGTCATAGGCAGCCGGTACCCGACCGAACATGAGCTGTGTCGCGAACATAATCTGGGACGTCATACGGTCCGAGAGGCGCTGAAATTACTTCAAGAGGCCGGGCTACTGCTGCGTCAGGCTGGAGCTGGTACAACGGTCATCGCCCATTCGCCGCCGGAAAAATACAGCTACAGAATTGATTCAATTGATAATCTAACGAATTATGCGCAAACTACCGCCTTTACACGGAAGCAAGAAGGCATTGTTACACTGCGTGACAAGCTTGCCAAAACACTGGGTGCCGACACGGGCAGCAGATGGTTGCGGCTGGCCGGTTTGCGGCATGCTCAGAACGATGAGCTGCCTGTAGCGTGGACAGACATATACATTGCCGAGCCCTATATCACAGTCCGTAAGGGCCTCAGTGACGTGTCCAAAGCGATTTACCAGAAAACATCCGAACAATTCGGTTTCTCCATCGCAAAGGTTGAACGGCAAATTGTTGCAGTGCCGATGCCAACCGATCTGGCCTCCGCTTTATCATGCGAGCCAGGCACACCGGCATTGATGGAGCGGCGTCGCTACTGGTCCAACGAAGGCGTCTTGTTCGAGGTTACCCTTTCATTTCATCCGGGCGACCGTTTTACACAAACAATCCTGCTGGAACGAGAAACTTAAGAAAGAGACCTCTATGACCCAATTTGAAACACTCACGTCGGAAAATCTGGATGCAAACGTGGCGCTGGTTACTTTAAACCGCCCAGCCTCGGCAAATGCTCTAAATACACAGATGGGCAAAGACCTGCTTGAGTTGTTTCGCGGCATATTGATGGATCCCGGTGATCTGCGTTGTGTGGTGCTTACCGGAGCTGGAACCAAAGCCTTTTGTGCAGGCGGCGACCTGCGCGAACGCAACAACATGTCAGATGCGGAGTGGCAGCGCCAACATGCAATATTCGAGCAGGCATTCTACGCGCTCATGGATTGTCCCATTCCCGTAATTGCCGCAGTGAACGGGGCCGCATATGGTGGTGGCACGGAAATGGCGCTGGCTTGTGATTTCATCCATGCAGCAGAAAACGCCCGATTTGCCCTAACCGAACCGAAACTTGGCATCATTCCCGGCGGTGGCGGAACCCAGAACCTGCCACGTGCGGTCGGGTTGCGCAGGGCCAAGGAGCTGATTTTTTCCACGGCTCCCTTCAGTGCCACCGAAGCTGCTGAATGGGGCATGGTAAACCGTGTCTGGCCGCAGGACGAACTGATACCCGGCGCCCTGTCCTTGGCAAGGCAGATTGCGGCGAACGGACCAATCGCCATAAGACAAGCCAAACGCGCAATGACAGTGGGTATCGAGACCGATCTCAAGACCGGGCTTGCCATCGAAATCGAAGCTTACAATCGCACCGTTACCACGGCTGATCGCCGCGAAGGTGTGCTGGCGTTTAACGAGAAACGAACACCGCAGTTCACCGGGAATTAAGCGTCGAAAAACCGAAAACGTCGGGATTTCCCTTTCGGGAAATCCCGACTAGATCGTTAGCCGTGGTTAGCCATACTAGCGGTCATCAGAGCTGCCTCCTGCACAGCTTCGCTAAGGCTTGGATGCGCGTGGATCGTCCCCGCAAGGTCCTCGACGGGTATTGCCAACTTGTTTGCAGTGCGGCGCTTGGTTAGGCATTGGGTATGAATAGACCGTCCTCCATGCCGCGCTTGAAAGGCTACCGATTCCCTCGTGAAATCGTTGCATATGCCGTCTGGGTCTACCATCGCTTCGCGCTCAGCACGGCGGATGTCGAGGACCTTCTCGCCGATCGGGGTGTTATGGTCAGCCGGGAAACGATCCGGAAATGGGTGAACCGCTTTGGCCGCCACTTTGCCGATTGTATCATGCGTGACAGACCGGCCGCGGCCGACAAATGGCACCTGGATGAGGTCGTCATCCCGATCAACGGCAGAAAATACTGGCTCTGGCGGGCGGTCGACGCGAACGGCGACGTGCTTGATATTCTCGTTCAGCCACAGCGAAACGCCAAGGCTGCAAGGCGTTTCCTGGCAAGGCTGATCGACCGGTTCGGTGAACCCCGTGTCGTGATCACGGACAAGTTGCGCAGCTATTTCAAACCGATCCGGGATATGGCACCGGGCGCAGATCATCGTGCGCACAAGGGCTTGAACAACCGGATCGAAGGATCACACAGGCCAACACGAAAACGCGAGAAGTTGATGGGACGGTTCAAATCTCCCCGACAGGCACAGAGATTTCTGGCAACACATGATCAGATCAACATCGTTTTTCGCCCACGACGCTACCAACTCTCCGCCATCTCATACCGACACGCCAGGTCCGATGCTTTCGACCTCTGGAGAGGCTATGCTGCCGAAATGACCGCCTGACAGGCAGAGGTCTCGCCCCTCTCAAAAATGGCGAAAACAAGTTGGCAATCCCGCAATGCCTATTAGGGCTTATGGCCAGCCGTAAGTCCGATTGCTTTTTTCACGATAGTTTCCGCGTCGATTCCGAAATGGCGATACAAGTCCTGAATTGTCCCTGTCTGTCCAAAATGTTCAACTCCCAGCGGAATGGTCTGGTGTCCATTCACCGCGCCCAACCATGCTAATGTGGCGGGATGACCATCAATCACGGTAACGATTTTGCATTGGTTCGACACGACATCAAGCAGGGTTTCAATATGACTCTTGGCGGACGCGTTTCCATGAGAGCGAGCCCGCTGTGCCGCGGTCCAGCCGGCATTTAGCCGGTCGGCAGATGTGACTGCCAGTACGCCGACGTCGCGGCGGTTTTCTGCCAGCGTCCCGGCCGCCTTTATGGCTTCAGGGGCGACAGAGCCTTGATATGCGATCACGATTTCACTATTGGGGCCCGGTTTGCGTAGCCAGTAGGCCCCGTCGATGGAGCCTTGAACAAATGCCGCGTCATGACGTTTTCCCGGTTGTTCAATCGGGTTGGTTGTGAGCCGCAAATACACGGACCCTCCGGTTTCATCCCGCAACCATGTGCGCTCGTCAGGATCACCTTCACCGTCCTTTTGCAGATACCTGAACGCCCATTCCATGATCACGGCCAGTTCGTCGACAAAGGCGGGTTCGAACGCCGCAAGCCCGTCCTGTGACATCCCGATGAGCGGGGTACCGATAGATTGGTGCGCTCCGCCCTCTGGCGCGAGTGTGACTCCGGACGGCGTGCCGACAATCATGAACCGGGCATCCTGATAACATGCGTAGTTCAGCGCATCGCCGCCGCGAACAACGAAGGGATCATAAACCGTGCCAATTGGGATAACGCGTTTGCCGAATAATGAATGAGACAAGCCAGCCGCCGCCAACAGTAAGAACAGGTTCATTTCGGCGATACCCAGTTCAATGTGCTGGCCGTCGGGTGTGAACTCCCATTTTGCAGTCGACGGAATTTTTTCATTGATGAATGTGTCAGCTTGCTCTGTGCGTGCGAACAGCTTGCGACGGTTAACCCACGGTCCAAGGTTTGTCGTCCCGGTCACATCAGGGGACGTCGTAACGATCCTCTGCGCCAGTTCGCTGGTACCTTTGGACAAATCATCTAGAATTTTGCCAAACCCCATTTGGGTAGAAATTTCGCGGTCTGACTGAATCTCGATTTTGGGTACGTCTATTTTTGCGTCATCAAACCGCCGAGCGCCCTTTGAAAAAAAGGCAGTTTGATCAAGGACGGATTGCAGTGCTGCTGGATGCTCTACTGTCGCGAACCTGTCCCATTCCTCTCCCTCGGCAACTCCCATATGTTTTTGCCATTCGGCCATCTGGGTTTTGTTCATGAGTCCGCCGTGGTTGTCCTTGTGACCGGCGATCGGGGTGCCCCAGCCTTTGATGGTGTAAGCGAGAAAGCACACGGGGCGGTCGTGATCGATTGCTGCAAACGTGTCGGCCATCGTCTGGACGCAGTTGCCGCCAAGGTTCTCCATCAGAGCGGCAAGCTCCTCGTCCGAGCGTTTGTCGATCAATGCTGTGACGTCGCCCTGATCGCCAAGCGCATCCATCAGGCGTTCCCGCCAGACAGCGCCCCCCATAAATGTGAGCGCCGAGTAGACTTAA
>Ga0209345_10005149_pt1 | contig 12294 bp, 6 predicted proteins | sample Cruoilmetagenom7_FD_187294 | JGI IMG/M metagenome (GOLD analysis project Ga0209345, IMG submission 187294) | Oil polluted marine microbial communities from Coal Oil Point, Santa Barbara, California, USA - Sample 7 (SPAdes) (version 2) | ecosystem: Environmental > Aquatic > Marine > Oil seeps ...
CTTTGGGGACTTCGATATACATCTCCTGGGATTCCCGAATTTCATGCACGCCTTCATCAACAGTCGGCTTGTAGACAACCGGCTTGGCTTTGTCGATCTCTGCTTTCGCTTGTTTTAGCTTGGCTGCATAGTCCTTAATGTGAAGCGATGTCCATTCAGCTACTGCACCAAATCCGTAATCTTTAGACAGAAGCGTGACAATTTTCGTGCTGAAGCTGACGGACTGGTCAGCCAGGCGCACAAGGAACTGTTTCGCATCCTCATGATCGCACTTGTGTGGATCGCGCTGACTTGGGTTCAGGTTTACGTACCATTTGCTGACCACATTCTCGCATTCGATCATGTCGCCCTTGGCACCATAAATATCACAAACCGCCTGCGCTACCAGACCTTGTGCAATCTGTTCGCCTGAATTGAGAAGTGTTACATCCTCGGCAAAGGCATCACAGATAGTCTTGACATCCTTTTCAGTGAGGGTGTCGCCAACCGGACCGCCGCTGTAAACCGCAGGCAACTGTTCGAGCATAAAATCAAATCGGTCCACACTGCCGGTCAGTCCATCCATCAGATTTTTGAGGCTGGTTAAACGCGTCCTTCGCCCTTTTTCAAACAGGCTGATCACTTTTGCAACAGCCGGTAAACCGCTCCACCATTGTTTAAGCGTCTCAAAGGCGGAGTTCAGAGATCGGGTTTCGCCATGTTTCAGCGGCGGAGCGTCTACTGCTTTGGCGATCAGATCGATGAGAGTGATTTGCGCCTGTGAAATGTCACGGACCACAAAGACCGTCTTGGCGGCAGGATCTGACACGATACTGACCAGATCGTCGTAGGACCGAAGAGGCTGTTCCACCATCCTGGTGGAGTCCTTGTACACAATTAATCTTTCGCCATAGGCCCGGATTATATGAGCCAGCGATAGTATCAAAGGCGTACCACCAGCACCGTAGGGAGCATCCTTAGCATCCTCAAGAAAAGCGCCAACCGAGAACATCTCCCCAGGATTGAGATTTGATAGTCGATCATACAGTTCTTTGAAGACTGGAAAGTCATCGTGGAGCTTGGCTGGATCGGTCTCACACGCGAAATAGGAAACAACGCCTTCGGAACCGGCTTTCTTGAGAGCACCTGCGCCTTTCAGCAGAACTTTTTCCAGATACCTCTTCTCGCCGTGATTATCAGGATTCCCGTTATCAATCAAAACCTTTTCAGCTCCCAGCAATACGCCTACAGCCTGCTTCAATGCGGTGTTCTTCCCAGTACGCCATTTTTCGTCGTGGCAGAAGTTCAGGTCTGGATGCTTAATACGGCAGCGTTTCTTAAACAGCTCCTCGCACAGCATGTCCGCCGGCTTGTGGGATTGCTTGGGTTTGTCTACGAGGACTTTCCCTGCCTGCCAATACCAGCAGGCCCCGCTACCATCCGTGATGTCCCGAAACACGTGCTGCAGCGTCGGGAGGAATCCGTCTTCTGGGTTTTCGAAAATGTCGCGCAGCCGTGACTCGGTCTGGGCGCTTATCTTTTCCGCCTCGTTTGGCGGCAGATAGTGACGGCATGCCTTCACTCGAAGTAGCATTTCAGTAAAAGGTTGAGGTGCGTGCAGCACAGCCAGGGCCACATTGTCATCCGAAATGGTCTTGGCCGCCTCCCTTGCCACATTGATCTCGCCTTCATCTTCGCACAGTACATAGACGAGTGTTCCCTCAAAGCTCTTGGCAGGTTTGTTACGGCTTTCTTTATAATCTGTATCAATTCTTTTCCAAAGCGCAACCCCGAGATCCTTCGCCCGAACAAAACGAGCACGAAAGCGCTTATCCTCCCCGAAGGGCAGATTGTATCCCTTGGCTTGAGAGTATTCCGAGAGACCCTTTCCGCCGGATTCCTCGAGGAAAGCCGCCACCGTGTCCGATGGGTGCAATTTGGTGTCGGTAACAAAGCGCTCAATGAGATCATAGGGGTCTTCGCCGGTGCTTGCGGCCAGCTCATAGGTTTTCGACTGCTGCCGGAAAAAAACCGCGCCGTTTTTAACCAGGTCCTTCAAATATCCCTTAATCTGGTTCTTTTCAGAGTTGCTCAAGCAATACAGTCCGAACTGAATGTTTTCCAGTCTCGTTGGAATCTGGCAAAGTTGGTAGATAAGAATTGTTCTGAGCACCTGGATTCGTTCGTCCTCATAGAACCCTAAGAGTTCTTGTTTGGAAGCCTTTCGCAAAGCGTCTAGACTGGCATAGAAGCCGTTGACAAACTGCCGCTGCCGGTCTCTCAACTCAGGATTCTTCTGCGAAAGCTCCTTCCGAAAGAACGTAAACAGTTGATCCACCGTGTACAGATTCAGCTTCCCGCCTGGCACCGTCAGCTCAGCGTTTTCGATAAAGTCCGCGTATGAACCCTTTTCTCCGCCCACATCGCCCGAGAAAAAGGTAAAGGTACTGCGCGCATCCGAACCGATTTCAGAGGAAAGATTCAGCAAACAGGACAGGGCCATGGGATGTACACCATAGATATCCTCCAGCACTCGTTCGCGGATACGGTTTACATCTTTGATCCAGGGGAACAGGTCAAGCGACTTACATGGTGGTACCAATTGATCAAAGACGCCTGTCTTGGGCGCGACCTCTTGCTTCCAGACATCGCTCTTCTTTTCCGTTTCAACGATGGCCCCGATGATCTCCTCTATTCCTTCGTTGAGTAGGTCCACCTGGGTAATTCGGGCGCTCATGACTGCCGCATCGTCCTTGCTGAATCGATCAGCATAGGATTTGAAATCTTTGTGAATACATCCTACAAAGAGAACGTTCGGTTCGTTCTTGCAGATCGTTTCCATAAATCCCTGTAGGATGTCCTTTGAGTAACCCGCCTTTTCCAGGGTGAAACCAAACTCGTCGAAGAATATTGCCAGTCCTTTAAAGCGCTCCTTGAAAGCCCGGCTCTTGACCAATTTCTTGAGGATGGGAATCAGATTGCCAGCCTGGGCTTGAAACTCAACGCCACCCATCATTTCCTTGAAAGCGGTACGGAAGTTCTCAAGCACATTTGAGTCGTAGTTCTTGAACCCGACGCGAAGTTGATCCACAGTCAGACCAGGTACGACCGATTCTAGTGCCTTGCCGAAGTCCTGGTAGAAATTGCGGATACCTCCCTTGTCACCCTTCTGTTCCCACTCGACAAGTTGACGTTCCGCCTCGTCAAATTCAGTTTCCACGCCCGCATTCAAGCCCTTGGCTTTACAGGCATCGAAGACCGCCTTCATCACAACATCCTCAAAATGCCGTCCCGAATGGTAATCACAGATCGCCACCAGGTACTGGCCGTCCTTGCGGATGTTTTTCAGCAGCTTGGCCTTCTCTGAATCGAGCTTGGCGTAGCTCTCGTGGAAACCGGCAATTTCCGGGTCACCACTGGACCGGCTCAAGACATTCGCCGTCATCAGACACAGATGCGATTTACCCGTTCCGTATGAGCCGCTGAGAAGGTAGAATTTCTTGTCGTTGGGCTGGTACAGTCCCCGGCAAATACGTTCGAACGCCACGCGGTGAGCCTTGGTCGGCCGGTACATGGCCATCCGGTCCGCATTCTCCTGAGCCGCTTCAAAAGCGCTTTTCAGCTCTACAAAATTCGCGTAGCCGGATTTCAGTTTGACCACATCGGATATTTTAGCCATGTCTACTCTTCTCCTTCTTTCGTTGCATCCTTGGCTAACTTTAACATCGCATCCAAGAGTTCCTTCAGACGTGGACATTTTTTGTACGCTACACTGGGATCAAGTTTTGTAAAAAGGTCTTTTCCGTAAACGACTTTTTTGTATCTTTTATTTGTCTTTTTTCGATAAATGTCATTAAGCTGTTTTGCAGGCGGCGTTGTGTTGTTAATATCCTCCGGAGATTTAGATATCTTCTGAACGGACGGTTTGATTGAGTTTGGAAATATGGCCGGGTCAGAAAGCAGCCAGGCTTCTACTTCGTGAACTGCAAAGAATTGAAAGAAGTTTGCCTGATTAACATTACCTTCCAAGTGTCGCTTTGCCCACTGGTATCGTTTCTTAGCTGTATTCTCATTATCGGGATAAATGGTTGGCCCGTAGAGATCAAGTAACGCAATAACGGCGATTACATTATCCTGTAACAAATAAAGATTCGCCTTGGTTGGAGAATCCTTCACGAGTTCCGGCCATCCTTCAAAACGCACGGATTTAATCCCTACACGCTTTGAGAGTTTTGGGTCCAACCATCGTTTCAAGAATAATGGGATGGCCTTATTTTCAGTGTGCCCTTCCACAAACAAGATGAATTTCATTTCACGCCCCCCCATCTGTATTGCGAGCGACTTCATCTTCTGCGAGTCCATTCTCAAGTTCACCGGAACGGAACAGTGAACCTAACGAATACTCTTTCAACCAGCGGTCCAACTGCTTTCCTTCCACATTTTGCAGGACCGTTTCTCCCTCAGCCCATTTGACAACCGTTGTTTTTGGTATAACATCCTTAAAGGCATCGAGTAATTGGGGTGAATGGCTTGTCAGAATGACCTGGGTTCTCTCTGATGCGTCCACCGCATATTCGGCTACAATCGGCAGCATCCATGGATGAAGGCCGGTTTCCGGTTCATCAATCGCGATGAGCGGCGCCGGGTTCGGCGAAGCCAGAACCGTCAGCAAAAACAGAAAACGCAGAGTTCCATCTGATAGATCAGCAGCCGACTGCTCGCGACTTAGTATTTTCCAACGAACCCTCAACTGGATGCGCTGATCGGCCGCCGGAGGGAATACTAGTTCCTCGAAGTCGTCCCCGAAGGCCGCGCGCATCGCTAAATTGATATCATTCTTGAAATCCCGGTCACCGGTATACAGCGTATGGAGGACGCTAATCAGATTCTGGCCGTCAGGTTCGACCCGCGTTTCATGGCGGGCAATGGTCGGTTGGCGTATGGGAGCATCCATATTTACATGCAGGTCGTGGTAAATAGACCATCCTGCCAGATACGCTTGGAAAGGCGGGATAAAACGATTTTGTGTAAATGGTCCCGAGGTCAGACTCAACAAAGATTCTTCTTCGATTATGCTTTCTTCCGGCGCAACCAGAGAAAGTTCATTTTCATCGAACACAACAGCGCTTCGGGCATCACGTTCAATCATTTTGAACGGTTCAGTGTGTTCCCCTTTTTCAACCCGGTAATAATTTCCAAGCAATTCGTGAGCGATTCGATAGGTGCTGCCTTTGCCTATCCGCTCAATCGTCATGTCATACGTGAGGCTATCTCTCTCAATACTTCTATTCTCTTCGCTTGGGGAAACCTTGATAGAAAAATTAATGCTTTCGGCCGTTCCGTCCCACACAAGAGGATCCATGCCGCCGGCTCTTTGGATATGCTTCCCAAGTTGCCCCCTGGCCGAGATTGAGAACATTTCCAGTACGCGTAGGATATTTGACTTGCCGGAACCATTTGGGCCAATCAAAATATTCAGATTGCCGGGAACCCAGGAGATGTCTTTCAGGGAGCGGTATCCCTGTATTTTCAAGTTCAGTATTTTCATTGTTCATTCTCCCTTTTGGAATGATGAATTAGTGTCTGACCGAAAAGCCAGAAAAACCTGAGATTATAAGGAATTAGTGCTGCATTTTGAAAATGAAGATTTTGAGCTGTCAGCCTTCAGCATTCAGCTGTCGGCCATTAAAATAAGGATTTCCACCATTTTAAGCTGAATGCTGATCGCTTACCGCTAACAGCTATCCCAATCTTCAAATTACCATGTGTGCCCTACTCCTTTATTATTTCAGCGATAATAGACTTTTCGTTCAAGCACGAATTATGAAGGATGAATACGGAATATTTGAGTTCCGTTCTTTTTCTTCCTGTATACTATTGATTTCTCTATTCATCCTTCAACATTCATAATTGTCTTTACCCGGTCGTATTCCTCCAGGCATTTGCGCTTGGACATGAACTCGCCGAAGGCTTTTTTCTCTTTTTTCTTAAGTACTGGAAAGGTATCCAGGATGTAAGCGAAGTCATCACGGGAAAGGCCGTAAAGGTGGGCAACATAGGCGTCGATCTCGGCACGCAGTTGCGCCCGGTCGCCGGTGTCTCGCCGGTCGGGCAGGCGGTCGTGGACGCCACAGTGCGGGCCCCATTCGGGTGTCAGGTTTTTGGCTTCGTCCCGCAGCCGACGGCGGATCTCTTGCTCGTGGGCCGGGCCGTAGGTGTCGATGGATACGGAGGAGGGGTACCAGAAGTCAGGAAATTGCCAGTTGGTTGAGAAAAGCTTCTCCCAGAGCCTCGCAAAATCCTTATAGCAACAGAATAAGCGCGTTGCTTTGGCTGTTATGCATTCAAGAACAGTATTCTGTAAATTTTCCCTCGGAACAGGCAATGAAACCATATAGAACATGTTTAAGGTAGTAGTTATTTTGTAACGAATAATAAAATCAAGAACAAAGCTGTTTAACACACCTCCCAAATAAGCATAAACACTTGAATAGGTTTGATTCAGAAGCCAAATAACTGTACAATTAGTTTCCCCAACTGCGCCACCTGGTATAAGTGAAGTTACCAATGTCCTTTCGTTTGTACTTGCCGAAATCCTTCTATGTGCCAATCTGGGATACAATGGAGACGAAACAGTAACATGAGAAAGTATGCTTTCGAAATTAGCCCAATATTGAGGTTTTTCATAATAACTATCAAATTGCCAAATCATTTTTCCTTCATAAAGTGGACAACTTGTTTTTTCTCTTTGAAGTAAGTGAACGGCATTTGTCATGTCTAATTCGCGATTGAACTTGATGTTCCATGTGTTTTCTATCTTTTCACTTAGAAGCGGACAGTCTTTATATATTTTTGAAATAATATCAATATCCCGCTGGCTTTTAAACTCCATCACGCTCAGCGTTTCGGGCGAGAACTTCTTGACCTGCTTCACGCTCATCTTTAGCGCATTGGCATCAATCCCCGGCAGCCGCTCAGGGTCGTGCTCCATGAAAGCACATTTGAACCTATCGGTCTCTCCGCCTTTTTGTGTGCCAAAGGTGATAAACTTGAAACGCCCGTCTACTGCGCTGAAAACAGTTGGCCATCTGTTCTCAAATCCATATAGATAATCAACTATACTTTTGTAAAAAAACCTTTCCCGTAAGGGCTGACATCCCTGGTCTGTGTAAAGTCCGCTGGGAACCACGATGCCCATGCGGCCGCCATCATTGAGTACGGTTAAAAACTGTTCCAAGAAGAGCTTGAACGTGTTGATATCACCCTTGCCCAGTGCGCTGTAGCTCAGCGGTTCCTTAAAGTAGGCACTCTGTTTAGCGAATCCGTCGCTGTATTCTTCCCACTTTTTAGAGATAGCCGGATTGTCTACCATCAGCTCCTTGGAAACGCGATTGGCTTCCTGTTTCTTATAGGAACGGAACTTGGGGTCGTAATCCGAGAAAAACTCCTGGGAGTTGGGTTTGACAATATCCCACGGCGGATTGCCGACGGTTGCTGAAAAGCCGCCCACCGCATCCGGACCGAACACATCGGGAAACTCCAGCGGCCAGTGGTAAAAGTGGTGCCAGTTGCGATACGCCTGTACCGATTCCAAAATCTCAGGGAGGGCGGGATTCAGAGTGCCGGCAACAGAGATACCCTTTGCAAGCCGTTCGAAAATCTCCTTGTAATCGCCGATTGGAATATCAGGGTCCATCAAGTAGGCAATGAACAGATCGGCCAAGGGACGCAGGTGGGAGGTTGCCTCCAGGGCTTCATCCAAAACGGCTTTCTGTGTGTCCGTGTCGTCCTCGTCGATTTGGGTGATGGACGCAATACCCTGAGCCGCCTCAGCCAAAACCGACGAAAGATCGTTATAATCAAAGAGCAGCATCTGCTGGTTTTTCTTTTTCTTGCTCTCTTTCTTGCGCTCCGGGATGGAAGCGAGTTGATCGAGTGATCGAATACCGATCAGACTGTTTCCGCAGCGAACATGGTGATCGAGAAAGGTCAGCTTGTGTTCGCCGGCAAAGCAGTTGAGCCAGAGCGAGAGTTTGGCCAGGTTTACAGCCAGCGGATTGAGGTCGACCCCGTATATGCAGTGCCGGGTGATACGCCGCCGCCAGTCATTGGGACGGCTGGTGATTGAAACCATTATTCCCTCGACATGGGGCACTTCCTCAAGCAGGGCCACGACCAAACCGGCCATCTGGTTGGCAGTGTCCACCAGAAAGTGGCCGCTGCCCATGGCCGGATCGCAGACCTTGAAGTTTAGAATCCGCTCTTCAACAAACCGCTCCACCAACGCCGCGGCAGATTGGGCTGCCCCACGACGGGTGCCGGCATCGTGTCCGTTGCCGGCCTGTTCCAAAAGCTCATTGAATCGCTGTCGGTATTGCTGTTCAAAAGTTGAACAAAGGGGCTGTACGGTTGTTTTTTCATTGAGAAAACGAACCAGGGATTCAGGGGTGTAGTAGGAGCCGGTTTGTTTGCGCTCCAGCGCGGATTCTCCGAAATAGACATCTCCCTTTTTGATCAGCGTGTCGCCCGCCTTTTTTGTTGCCTTGGAGGCCAGCAGTATTTCCATGCCTTTTTTAGTGCGGCGTCGGATGCGGTCGGCATCGGCAAGCTGAACCGTGTATTCCAGGATGTTCTCGTAAAGCTCTCCGAGATGGCGAATCTCAAGGTCTTCGTACGGTATGGCGTATTCTTCGTCCGGTTCGTTGTCGTATGGCTCCACAAACGCCAGCAGGTACAGCGCCCGGCACAAAAAATCGTTGCGCAGTTGATGCCGGCCCAGGAACCGCTCTTCTTCATCATCAAACAGACCGCCGTTGTACCCCATGATGCCGTATTCCGGGTCCCCGTCATTTACGGCATTGATTAAGCCTTTGAGATGTTTCCACAGGTCGTACTGATCCGTGTCGCGGCGTTCGCCCCAGCGGAATTTGCGGGCCTCCTTGCAGAGCGCCTGGATGGAGTGCCTCTGGTAAAGATCGACTTTATCCGGGTCCGAGGGCAGCAGCCGCCGGGCCTCCGCATAAAACAGGAACAGGCAGCGGTAGATCAGTTTGACGGCGCTTTCGAATATTTCCGCCCTTTCTTCCTCGGTGTACTCTTCGCCGCTCTTCTGGGTGTCGAAAATAAAACCGTTGCAGATGTATTGCAGGACCTCATCCACCTGAGCAAGGAAGGGTGTTTTGACATTGTCTTCAAGCACTTGCTCCGATTGTTCCCGGTCGCGGTCAAGCCTGCACTTGTAGACACCGACGGCTTCATCGTGGTGCTTGCTCTCTGTGCCCTCAGCTTCTTCGGCGATAAAGGAATCCTTGTGAAAGAAGCGTTCAAAGAGGCCGTATTCAGCCTCATCCGATCCTTCCAATGCCTGCTCCAAAGGAAGTTCCACATAATCTTCATAGGGCCTGAAACTCTTGGTGGAGTAAAGCCGCCAGCTGGCACCGTCAGTCAGAATTCCCCAGTTGAGCTTACGTTCCTTTAGCTGTGCAAGAAGTTTTGCAGGATAGAAACTTCCGACCGATGTATTGTCAATGTTCGATTCGGGCGGAACGAGGTAGAGAACGCCGATGCAATCTTTGAATCCCCAATCTTCATAAAGCGGGTAAACTCCTGGAGCGGTCGGATTGCCGGGGGGAACGAACTCAAGATAACTCAGCGCCTGTTTCAGAAAAGACTCCCACAGGGACTCGGTATCCTTGGTGCTGCGAGTCCGCCATGTCTGGGCCAGTGTGGCCATACGGCCTTGGGCTGCGTCGTCGAGCTTGACGCTGTCTTTCAATTCCTCGATGAAAAGCAAGCTGAACAGGCCGTTATTCTTCATAGGGCCAGTGTCTCCTTCTGATCGACCACAAATGTGTACTGACGATAGCGTCGATACCCGCGGGTCGCGATGATCTTGTCGTATTGAAGAACAAAGAGCAGACAGGGGTTCTGGTTCCAAGTCTCTACATGGCTGGCAAACTGTTCGACGACATTCGATTGGCCGGCCCAGGTGGCCTTGAGAAACTCCATTCCCGAAATGATGAATGCTGAATGATGAATGCTGAATGATGTATCTTTCGATGACTCGTAACGCGCTTTCAAAAATTCAAACAGTTCTGGCACCGTGTATAGGCCTATTTTACTGGAGAGTTCCTTGTCTTGAGCGAAAAGTTCCAGCAGGTCGAGGTGCTCGGCGTCCGTCTGACGGGCCAACTCCGCCGCCCATGCTTTCTGGCCTTCATAGTCATGGGTGAGAACAATGCAAGCTCTTCCACGGGGGCGCGAGGGCAGATCTCTCACGAGTTGAACCATGTTGATAGGATCGCTCATTGAAAAAGCCTCCAGATGATGGTTCGGTCCCTTCGCGCGGCTCACGGTCTTCAAAATGCGCAGTAAGGAACTCGAGTGCCGAAAAGCCTGGTTTGAGACGAATTTGATCGAGATTGTGTGTGGTTTCATACCGTAGCCAGCCACGGTCATGAAGCCCTTCGATCTGTTGTCGGAACGAAGCGACATCAAGCCCGAAAACCACAGCCGGAGATCCAGGCGTAGCCACCATCTCGCCAACCTGGAAGAGATGACTCTCTTTTGTGGCGCAGAAATCATAGATCATGGCGTTAAGAACAAGAGGGATGAATTTGGTGTAGCGGCGACGATAGAACTGTTCCTCGGGCGACCGATGCAGAAGTTCCAGTTTGCTGAAATTCCGTTCCATATAGGCATCGATTACAAAGCGAACCTCTTCGTAAAGCCCCTTGCCGATGGTTCGCTTGGAATATTTACCGGCCAAATCGCTCCGCATCCGTTCAGTCCATTCTTCCTGGGTCATTGGTGATGCTTCCGCCAGCAGGCGATTGAAGATCTCAAACCAGATTAGATTCCGAAAGGAGCCGGCACCGACGTAATGACACCATTCAAGAGAACCTCGCTTTTCAATAAAAATGTCTTGGTCTGCGATAAGCAATCCTACGGGAGTCAGTACCTGGCGACCTGGCGTGATTAAGCCCATCGCTGCCCCCATACTGACCAGGCTTTCAACTTGGCGATCTGCCAGGCCGGTATCTTCCTGCAGAACTTTTCGATTAATCTTTCTTGCGTCTCGATGTTCCAGGAGGAAATGAAGAATGCGAGCAAGCTGGTCAAATTCCAGAAGGTAGCCGTTGCTGACTTGAAATTTCCGTTGAGTGTTCTTTTGGGCTTTGTGTTTTTTCTTCGAAGGTCGCGGTGAACCCGGAAGCGCTGTATTCACCTCTGCCATGTTGGAAACCGCTGAAGGATCAGCCCCCGTTTCCAGTTGCTTGTCCGCGACGAAGGGTTGTTTCGATTCCACCGGTTTCTTGATTGGTGTATCGGTAGGTGGTTCATCCGGCAGGTTCTCAAACAATTTCTGTTGAGTTGCTTCTGCCGTCACTTTTGGAGGTAACGGCATTGTTCCAGTAGACCTGCCTCCGGCTCGAATGAACTCAACCACCTTAAACAAGGCGACTGACGATTGTCCTATGCCTTTCACCTTGCAAAGATCATCTTTTGAGGCGGAAAGGACCTGAGAGAGACTGCCAAAGACCCGAATAAGCTCTTCTGCGAGCGGCTTGACATCCTTGCGCCCAATAGCAAAGGAGAGAAGCAGTTCCAGCAATACTTCATCAGAGCGAGACTCTGCATTGCCCGCTAAGAAGCGGTCTCTGAGTCTTTGTCGGTGCCCTGTTTTTCCTTTATCCGCCATATTGCTATTTACCAGTCCTGCCGGTCTGTTTTCTTTTGTCGTCGGCACCGCCACCACGCACCCACTCATCGACTTCCATCTTGTTAAACTTCCAGAGTCGACCGATTTTGTGTCCCGGCATTTGCCGTTCACTAATCCATTTGTAGACCGTGTCCCGTTTGATACCGAGATGGTCTGCAATCTCATCCACGGAGAGCCATCGATCTTCCATCATTTGTCTCCACTCACGTTTATCGTCATTGGTTGTCTCGCAGCGTCATCTTACTAACGGTTCATGGATTGGTTTGCCATGGTTCAGACTATGAGGCCTTTCGTCCTGACAAACCAGGATAAACAGGTTTGAAATATATCAGAGGAAGATCGATTGTCAAGCGGTTTCTCCAGCCCTGACGCATGAATATATTAGAGTTGAGTTGGTGTTTTGATTTTTTGTTTTAGATGTGCCTTTCACAATCACAGAACGAATGGTTACGACAAAAGCGAACCTCTATTGGCAGAATGTCTTGATCAGCTCTATATTTTTGATATAATTATCCACTACTCGCCATTATTTGCAAAATACTGGAATTTATTGACGTGATTCGATTCTATATTAAGCGTAGTTGAAAAGGAGC
>Ga0209345_10005150_pt1 | contig 12291 bp, 18 predicted proteins | sample Cruoilmetagenom7_FD_187294 | JGI IMG/M metagenome (GOLD analysis project Ga0209345, IMG submission 187294) | Oil polluted marine microbial communities from Coal Oil Point, Santa Barbara, California, USA - Sample 7 (SPAdes) (version 2) | ecosystem: Environmental > Aquatic > Marine > Oil seeps ...
GGGTTGAGTTGTAAAATTTTCTGACATTTATGAGGCTTGCCAATTCCGTTGTAGAAATTGGCAATTTTCTTATAAAAAAAGCCCTTTTCTGGGCTTTTTAGGTCATTCTTGGTAATTGGTGGTGAATGAAATGGTGGAAGCGGCGGGAAACGTTTACACCTACATTATCTGTAATTGTAAACTCTTAACTAATTGTTTTTAAGTGATTAATTTAAAATACGGGTTTGGACGTTGGTCATACATTGTACGAGCAGAATGTACTAGAAATGTATGAGTTGGCTTGTTGAGGTCTACTACTCAATTATGGCTGAAATGGTACAGATCAAGGCTATGGTTTAGGTCGGATTCAATGGCAAAAGAGGGAGTTTAATTGGTTGGCCAAGCAGTACTTGGGCGATCATGTGTTTTATGTTTATCTGGATGGAGAGGAAGCCACGTTACCGAAATTCACTCGTGTGATGGGGTAATACATGGACTATCTAGAGATGAGTACTAAAAACCATACGCTTTACAGCTTCCGCCATAGCTATATAACTTACAGGCTTTTGGCCGATGTCAGTGCTTACGACATAGCCAAACAATGTGGCACGTCAGAGAGTATGATTGAGCAGTTTGATGACCATGTCAGCCCCCTGCCGAGGGCTAAAAACTTGAAGTTTAAAGATACTAAGCCTGGGCAGAGCATGGAAAGTTGGTTGCTTGGTAATGGATGAAAGTGCCCAGGAGGGGACTGTACACTATTTAAATATAACCTATTGATTCAACGACTTATTTTTTCGGGAAAAGTAATGCTAATGGGTTGCAAAGGCACTATTTAACCTGGTTTTCGAGTCGTGTCTGTTTTAGGTGGTGCAGATCATATTGAGGGCAGTGAATGAATAAGTTCCAAATTCAATGGTTAGTCAGCACTCTCCTTTGTTGTCCGATCTACTTTTGATTTCAGGTTTAAATTGATTGTGAAATAGCTTTTCATTTGTTGGCAAACCACTGTTCAAGATATTCTATGCATTGGACAAGTTTTGACGGCACAAAATGTCGGGCAGGGTATAGGGCGTAAAGAGTGAGATTGGGCTTCCTCGAATTTGCCAAAACTTCAACAACCTCTCCCTTTTCTAGCGCATCACGGCAAACAAAGTCTGGAATAAAACCGATACCTTGACCCCGCTTAATTGCCTCCATCATAAATATCGTATTGTTAACCCGCAGTGTGCCTTGAACGGCTACACCATCCTCAATGGGCCAAATATTTTTCCCTTGGAAATAACTGTATACAAAACAATTGTGCCCTTTTAGATCTTGCGGCAAGTTAATAGCTGGGTGGTCATTCAAATATTTTGGTCCCACACACACGCGGTACTTGAAGCGAGTCAGGGGGCGGCCGACATAACTCGAATCGATGGGGCGACTGGATGCTCGGAAGCCTAAATCAAAACCCTGTTCCACCAAGTCAACACTTGCATCCCCCAAGTGAATATCTAGCTCAATGTCTGGATAAGCCCGCATAAAATCGGCAAACAATGTCGATAAGTCGGTGATACCAAGCGCCATCGGTGCATTGATCTTTAATTTACCACGGGGGTGCTGTTGAAGATCCTGCACAAAATTATCTGCATCATCCAACTTTTCCAATATTTCACGTGCTCGTTGCAAATAACCCTCACCTACATGGGTCAGCTGGATATTACGCGTTGAACGGTGCAGTAAGCGAGCACCTAAGGCTTCTTCAAGACGGCTAATCTCTTTGCTGATCATGGACTTGGAGGCATTGGTTTGCTCCGCTACACGAGTAAAGCTCCCCAAATCAGCTAGGCGCACAAATAGTTGGATCGCTCTAAGTTTATCCACACGGGCTATCCATAAACAGTTTTCATCCAAGGCTGGTAAGTAAACATAAGTCTATATTGTTCTCGAAATGGAAACAGTTGGTTTTAATTATAGGTGTATATGAGGAGAAATAAAAATTCTAACCTTTGCCTTGTCGTTGTTAGGAGTCTTTCAGATGGCAAGCACTTAACACAACAATTAACTTAATTAGGATGACATCATGTACACATTATATTACCTTCCCGGCGCCTGTTCTCTAGCTACTCAAGTGGTTATTCACGAACTAGATCAAGCGGTTGAAATTATCGACAAACAAAATGTAGATAACTTTAGCGACATTAATCCTGTCGGAACGGTTCCGGTTCTCGTTGATAACAACAGCACGCGCCGAGAAGGAGCCGCTGTTATGTTATACCTGCTCGATAAACACCAGAATACCATGCTGCCTACCACCGGAACGGCCCGTGAACAAGCGATCCAAGACATCATGTTTGCCAATGCCACGATGCACCCTGCGTATGGTCATTTGTTTTTTACTGCCCAGAACATTGCCGATGAGAAAACTAAACAATCAGCCTTTGAGGTGGCGGCTCAAGCTATTAGTCGTTTATGGCAGATCGTAGAGCAACAACTAGCAAACCAGAATTTTCTTGGCGGTGACCAGCCTTCCGCTGCGGATATTATGCTGGCGGTGTATTCACGCTGGGGAGCAAGCTTTCCAATTGATATCCCTTTAGGGCTTAAGACACAGAAAATGCTGGATGCCGTAGTGTTAATGCCCAGCTTTCAGCGTGCGCTCTCTGCAGAAAATACTCAATCAGCAGCTTAGTGCACCTGCCAACAATCTATTTCAACCATTGCTCGAGATGAGCAATGGTTAGAGGCGAACCTTTATGGAAAAGATAACAGCTACCGGCGACTTTGGTGCAAATGAATTCAAGTTAGTGATGACGCTAGTATCCGATTACTGTGATGGTTTGTATTACGGAGATGTACTGAAGCTGAGGGCTATTTTCCACCCTGATGCATTTCTGAAAGCGCCGGGCTTACGACGCAGTCTTGAGCAGTGGCTTGACGCTGTTGCCATACGGCCAGTACCCGACCAGCAAGGGGAGTCTTATAACTTCAAACTGCTATCCATTGAAATCATAAAAGATCAAGCCATGGTGAAACTGGAATGTCCATTATTTGATAGCCGCTACCTCGATTTCTTGGGCCTTTTGAAAGAAAACGGGCGTTGGTTAATCCACAACAAAATGTACTCTAATTTATAGGAAGATCATTCATGAAAACACTCAAGGTAGAAATGGCCCACGACGTGGTCTGTTCTTGGTGTCCAATTGGATATGCCAACTTGCAGCAGGCACTTTGCAATCTGGATATAGAGGCTGAGATCTATTTTTTGCCATCAGAACTTAACTCTGACATGGGGCCAATGGGTGAGCGTATTGAAGAACACTTTGAACGGCGCTATCAGTGGAACCCATCACAGCAAAAAAACTATCGCACAAATTTATTAGCGGTGGCTGAGCAAGCAGGTGTTTGTATCGATTTCTCCAGGCGCACCCATTACTACAACAGTAACAAGGCGCACCGGTTGATACATTGGAGCGAATCCTATAACAGACAACAGGCCATGAATGAGCTGCTGATTGATGCGTATTTGAAACGTGGCTTGGATATTAGCAATACTCAAGTACTGCTAGATATTGCAGAACAATTGGGTCTGAATCGATCGTTGGCAGAACAGGCATTGGTATCTAATGAAATAAACCAACAACTGCTGTTTAAAAAGAAGCGTGTTCAGAAATTTGAGATATCTAGTCTGCCTGCGTTTATTTTTAATGAACGCACGTTGATCACCGGCTCTAATTCGGTTGAATATTTTGAACAGGCCATACTAAGTTTGACTAAGAATAATCAGCCTAGCTTGACGGTTTTAAGCTAAGCCCCCTAATAATCAGGAGGAGAAACTATGCCATACGTTAATATTAAAGTAACCGATGAAAATGTCACTAATAAGCAGAAACAAGCACTTATCAAAGGTGCCACGCAATTATTGGTTGATGTGCTCAATAAAAATCCGGCAACCACCTTTGTTGTCATTGATGAGGTGAATACCGACAACTGGGGTATCGGCTTCGATCAGGTAACGAAGCTTCGTCAATTAGCCGACACGTAAGAGGTAACCGGTATATACAGTTCCAGCAGGAAGGCCTAACTGTATATATCGGAATGTTGGTCCTATTAAAAATTGTAATATTCGGGATTCGGCCAGCACCATTTCAACGCCCTTCGCGCAGCCCTGTTTGGCTACCCTGAACAGGCCTTTAGATTTATATGGGAATATAAAAATGAATAACACTATTTTTTACTCATCACTTATGTTGCTTGCAGGCCTAGGTATTCCTTTGATGGCTGCGTTAAATGGCGGTTTAGGAAACAAGCTTCAAAGCCCTGCACTTGCCGCTACTATATTATTTATAGTCGGACTAGCAATCTGTATCATCTATCTTTTAGTGGTCGAGGGTGTGCCAATTGAATTATATAAATCCAATATTCCGTGGTACTTCTACTTTGGGGGTGTTTTTGTCATGTTTTATATTTTAAGTATTACTTGGGTAGCACCTCGTTTTGGTATTTCCAGCGCAGTTTCCTTTGTATTACTTGGGCAACTTATAGCTATGAGCGTTATCGACCATTACGGGCTTGTAGGCGCAATACAGAATTCCCTAAGTCCTCAGCGGGTCATTGGGCTGATCTTAATGGCAACTGGGGTGTTTATGGTTGTTGGCCGCTCAGCAAGCACGTAAACCTAAAAAAAGGGTACTGACAAGTTAACTTATTTTTCTTGGGTAAGTGGTGTTTTACTGCGCCTTATACTGATAATTCGCTACATAAGTGGTGAATAACTAACAGATTTCTGGCATTTTAGGGCTGGTTGTGTAGTCTCAGCCCAGACCTTCAAGTTAACTTGTTAGTACCTACGAACGAGCTAAATGCCTTATCAACGAACGCTCTACGTGCTGGACCACTAAAAGCGCTGCTTCGCAGCAACGTAGCCCATTACAAAGGCGTTAGATGCTTAAAAGGATCAACATGAAAACTGTCAAAATATCCCTATTTTCGTTATCGCTATTAGTATTGTCTGCATGCACACCAGATAAACCACCCAGTCAGATCTATGAGGAGTACAACTCTAAGGTGATCCAGGGAATAGCCTTTGTCGACGAAAAGGCTTATTTCACGAAACGCAAGCAAGAGGACGTGGAGTCAAAAATGCCACAGTACATGGAGTCAATGAATAAAACCCATGTAGAGGTCATAAAAGTCTACCTCGAATTCTCCAGGGAATTAGCGAAATGCAAAGAAATTACACTCGTAAAAGAAGAGCTCGCGGGCAACAAAGCTACGCTCGAGTACTCGCAAAAGGATATTTGCGGAAATAAGTCCACATCACAAGAAAAACAAACTATACAAATGATTAATGAAAACGGCTGGAAGATTGACGATGTTGTTGTCAGCATCTAACAAGGGCATGCAGTCGGAGCAAAATGCCCGCTACGCGCCCATTTTGACCGCTGATGCCGAGCGTTATTTCTCTGCGAGACAACAGTACAATTCACCATCTCCGTAACTCGTATTTCCAAATTTAAACTAAATTTCTAGCAACCTTTCTTCTATGATTTATTAATTCAACCACAAGGTTGACTAAATAAATTCACTGTTTATAATCAACTTCATGGTTGAATATGAAAACGATAAAATTCTTACTGAATTACTAAAAGCAATGAGTGACACAACACGTCGCTCTCTTTTGACACGACTATGCCAGCAAGGAGCAAGCCGAGTTACAGACCTCGCTGATTATTATGATATGTCACTAAATGGAATATCTAAACATATCAAAGTATTAGAAAGAGCTGAGCTTGTAAAACGAAAAACCATAGGTAGGACTCATTTGATTGAAGCAAATCTGCATAGGGTAGATTTAGCCGAAAATTGGTTGAAAGAACTTAAATCAATTTGGGAGCTACGTTTAGATAAACTTGATGAAATCATGAAAAATAGAGGAGAAAAAATGACTGATTTAACAGTAAATGTAGAAAAAATGATTGAAGCACCGATTGAAGAAGTATTTGGTGCTTGGTTAAACCCCAAAATATTGGCGCAATTTATGATGCCGATGTCTGGTATGCCTAAATCAGATGTAGAAAATGATGCCCGCGAAGGAGGTAGCTTTTCAATCATTATGCATGCGGGTAGTGATGAGCTACCGCACACAGGAAAATATTTAGAAATAAAGCGACCTGACAAATTGGTTTTTACTTGGGTGTCTCATTGTTCTGCTGACAAGAGTATTGTCACGTTGAATTTTAAAAAAATAGAAAACAACAAAACAAATATTTCTTTATCTCATGTCAAATTCCTTGATGAAAAAACACGATCTGACCATGAAGGTGGTTGGATGGGTATTCTAAGTAAATTAAATGAGGTCATTGGTTAATTAACTAAAAAAACAAGGTTAAAGTATGAATGACAAAACAGTAGTACATATTGGAACTCTGTATGCTAAGCCGGAGCATATAGATAATTTAATTCAATCTTTTGAAGGTTTAAAACAAGCAGCAGGATATACCTCCCATGAATGCTACAGAGATCTTGAAAATAGCAACAAGTTGACGCTGGTTGAACAATGGGAAAGCAAAGGGGATCATGAAAACTTTGTTAATTCATTTTCAGCAGAAGTAATGGAGCAATGGTTAGGTATGCTTTCTCAAGAAGGTGAAGACTCATATTTTGAGAAACTCTAAATAACTTATTGAGATAAACACTTAATATGCAGAGGTCGGGCGTTATATTTTCAGGTCTTAGTGCGTGTAAGTTCTATAACAATCGCATACTTTATTCTTATTCAGTAAATCATGAGGATATTAGGTGAAGATTTCATGCGCGAAAATATATTTTATTCTGGCTGTGTTATTTTTTCTCTCAGCGATAACTCGGGCAGAAATAGGTAAGGAGAAAAACGTGGAAACTTGCATAGTAATATTAGAAGGCACTCTTGGTGATGGTGGTATGGATTCTCCAGAGTTTAAAGAATACTCCAAACGATCAAATGCCAATGGTGAAGCACATGGTGGGGTTGTATTAAAAAAGTATATGATTAAAGAAAATCTTGGGCTTGGAGAAAAACCAGATTTTGTATTGATAGTAGAATACCCTTCATATGAGGCGGCAGAAAGAACGTTTTCTAGTGAAGAGTATAGAGAAATTTTACCATTGCGAGATATAGCTTTTAAAGAAGTGAAAATCCTACTAACGAACTAAATTTACAGTATATAAAAGGACATAATTAGGCGTTATGTGTTTTAGTCTTGTAATTATACGGAGATAACTATGAAAACTATGAATTGTAAACAACTGGGTGGCGCTTGTGATAAAGAGTTTCATGCCAATTCATTTAATGAAATAGCGGAAATGAGTAAACAGCACGGTATGGAAATGTTTCAACAAAATGAGAAAGCTCACCTCAGCGCAATGAATGAGATGCAAAATCTTATGCAAAAACCGGAAGCAATGACGGAATGGTTTGAGAGCAAAAGAAACGAGTTTGATGCATTACCAGAAAGTTAAAGATTACGCGGTTTCAAACAACACATAACAAGTTGATCAAATTCGTTTCGGCCCAAAAAACGGCCTCCACTAGACGCTCAAACTCACGCCGTTTATGGCAGTGTTATATGGCAATAACGCGAAATCATAAATAATATTCAGATTCAATTCATATAAGCGATGATAATGTGCCGCACTTATATGTGAATAATAAGGAGCTTCGATGAAATATCTAGAAACATATTTTATGGCATTTATTCTTCTGGTTTTTTCAAGTGGTGTACTTGCTGAAAATTATGATTTTGATCAAAAAATGATAATAATAAATGGAGATGAGTCACGATTAATGAAAGGCGATCCTTATATTCATTCTCACAATAAGGCATTGAATTATAATAAAAATCGTGTCCTACCATTTTTCTTGAACATGGGGTGGAGGATTCAATCCGTACATATGAACGATAAAAGCAAAAAAGATAATCAATACGGTTATGTCATTATTGAAAGGCCTCGTAAGAAAAATTAAACTATATAACAAAGCAAATGCACATGGACATTAAGTGTCATAGGAACGTTGGTATGAAATCTCAAAGTGCGTACTGCAATGTGTTAGATGCCAAAAATTCTCGCAATTGGGTACCTGTTGAAGGAACCGATGGAATGCTAGAAGAATTGACGCTATCTATAGATACAGAATCAGGCGACTATACTCGACTTACGAGATTTAAGGCTAGAGCAAATACTAAAGCACTCGGTGGTAAATCTCATAATTATCCGGAAGAAATTTACATAATTTCAGGGCGTCTTTATGATGAAGCTTTTGAGACTTGGTTAGAGGCTGGTCACTACGCTAGCCGTCCTCCAGGCGAGAAACACGGTCCGTTCATTTGCGAGAAAGAATGTTTAGTGATGGAAGTATCATTTCCTAGTCAGGTGCAAAATGCCACTTAACAAGCACATTAAAAATCGCTCCACTTCGTTGCGCTGGACCTTCACAAGCTACGCTTGCTCTGCCCTTTTATGTGAGCGTTAGGTGTCAGTCATGAAATTTAAAAGTTACTTGCTACTTATCATATTGGTTCCGGTACTCAGCCATGCAAGCGAATGGTTCAAAGGAGAGAACCTTTAGGTGGAGCCGCCTGATAGCGCATTATTCGATGCCTATATAAAAAACGAACCCGGCTGGAAATCTACTATGTGGCAAAGTAAATCTCAGCAAGGCGGCGATACTTATGTATTAAATATTGTATCCAGAGAGCGATCTAGGCTAAGTAAGTTTAGGAACAGCCAAGATAAACCGGGAAAAGATGCTTGTGCCGAGTTCTCATCTGAGACGATAGATGACTCAAATAGGAATGGTTACAAGTCTATTCTTTGGAAGACATCATGCGAAATTCAAGGCATAACTATTTGCTCGATACAGTTAGCCATGGGGCGGCGGGAAACGTTTACACCTACATTGTCAGTAATTATAAACTCTTAACCAGTTGTTTTTAAGGGGCTATTTTAAAATACGGGTTTGGATGTTGATCGTACATTGTATGAGCCGACTGTACTAGAAATCTATGAGTTAGCTCGTCGATGCGTACTTTTCAGTCATGGCTGAAATGGTATAGATTGAGGCTATGGTTTAGTTTGGATTCAATAGCTAAAAAGGGAATTTAATTGGTTGGTTTTATCAGATGTTGATAGTTATAAGGTGTCCAGGAGAGGGCTGTACACTATTTAAATATAATCTATTGATTCAATGACTTATTTTTTTAGGAAAAGTAATACTAATGGGTGTTCTAATGGGTTGTAACGGCACCATTAGGGCGAAGAGCATCCTTGCTTCTTCTCATGCCTTATAAGCTATCTAGTGGGCTAGTAATAAATCGAGCGTCCTGTTGAAGCACATGGGTGAAGATTACATAAGCCATGCTCTAATAATGGCCCCTCGTCCTTATCGTATTCACGTAAACCCCGCATCAATTCCACTTGCGTAATATGTAATGGATCGATGTAGGGATTACGGCACATAATTGAACCACTCAATGCATTGTTTTCTAACGGAGTGGATTTATGATAGAAGGAAGAGGGCATGTATAGCTAAAGCTATGCGAAGGGCAAACCTTCGCAAATTTAAAAAGCTTGTTAAAGAATAAATAATACTAAGCGTAGCGCTACATTATGATTCGTTACTATGTACCACAAGCGCGATTCTATTTTTATTAATTTCATGTAAATTTGTCTCTGCCCGTGGGGTTACTTGACCCATTACAGAAAATAAATTTTCTTCTAGTGCGCTAAGCTTATATTCAACTCTTGGAGGTAACTTATTGGCATGCACCGTTCGAATAACTAAACCATCGCGCTCTAGACATTCGTAATGTCTGTGTTAGCATTTTCTGAGATACACCTCCGCAGATGCGCTTTAGTTCACCAAAGCGCAAAATCTTTTGCCCATGTAGTGCACCAATGATCAGACAAACCCACTTAGCACTAATTAAAACAAGTAATTCTCTGGCGGGACAATTGGCTTCATATACATCTGGTTCTAATTCACTCATGTAAGACCTTTCGCGGTTATTTATAGGTACCTAGTTTACAATATAAACCAATCTTATTACAGTGCTCTTATCCTAAAAACAAACAACTGTTAGGAAAAGTTTCATGAGTAGCGATAGTTCATTACTGAATCCCTTTAAATTAAACGAGGCATTGCAAACACGGAACCGTGTTGTGTTAGCGCCGTTAACGCGTGCGCGTGCCGGCAAGAATCGTGTGCCAACTGATGCAATGGCTGAATACTACCGCCAGCGCGCTTCGGCGGGCTTGATTATTACCGAAGCAGCGTCAGTGTCAGATATTGGACTTGGTTGGGTCGAATCACCGGGTATCTATAACGATGAGCAAATGCAGGGGTGGAAACGGATTGTCGATACGGTTCATGCTGAAGGCGGTCTAATTTTTATGCAGTTATGGCATTGTGGCCGTGCCTCGCACAGCAGTTTTCATGCGAATGGTGAACTACCGGTAGCACCTTCTGCAATTAAACTGAATGGAGATCATGTTTATACCCCAAATGGTAAAGAACCCTACGAAACCCCGCATGCCCTTACCATAGACGAGATTAAGCAAACGGTTCAAGACTACAGAAATGCTGCGAGACGTGCAAAGCAAGCTGGTTTTGATGGTATTGAAGTGCACAGTGCGAACGGTTATCTACTGGATGAATTTTTGCAATCAAAAACTAATCAACGGTCGGATGAATACGGTGGCAGTATCGAAAAGCGCTATCGTATGCTGAATGAAGTTGTACAAGCTGTTATCCAAGAGATGCCTGTCGAGAGGGTGGGGGTTCGTCTTGCACCTAATGGCAATTTTAACGATATGGGTTCAGAGGATTATCGTGAGACCTTTAAATATGTCGCACAACAATTAAACCAATTTGGACTGGCCTATCTTCATGTGATGGATGGTCTGTCATTTGGATTTCATGAACAGGGAGAACCGATGACTCTAGATGAATTTCGTCAAGTTTTTGATGGTCCATTAATGGGAAATTGCGGTTATATACAAGAAACAGCGGAACAAGCTATAGAAAATAACAAAGCCGACTTTATTGCTTTTGGGCGAGCTTATATAAGTAATCCAGATCTTGTTGAACGTTTTAGTAATGACTGGCCATTAGCACCAGAGGCAGATCAAGAAGTCTGGTGGACTCCGAGGGAAGATGGTTTAATCGATTTTCCTGCCTATAACGCTGATTTTACCGGATAAACTTCTGGCCCGAGACTTAAGTGCGGGCATCAATTATTAACCATGTGCGGGAGGTGGGGATTATGACTACCTGATCTGCTCCATCTAAAACGGACACGTCCCTAAGTGACACTTAGTTTTTCATATTGCTCAGGGCTAAGATAGCCAAGAGTACTGTGCCTCCTCTTTCGGTTGTAATCAACCTCAATGTATTCGAAGACAGCCTGGCGCATCTGAGAGCGGTTCATTAATGGCTCATATTGAATGGCCTCCACCTTGAGTGAATGAAAGAAGCTTTCCACACAGGCATTATCCCAACAATTGCCCTTACGACTCATACTCTGCTGGAGTTGATGCTTATCGATAATCTTCCGGTAAGCATTTGAGCAATACTGACCGTCTCGTTGCTTGCTACTGTCAAAAGCTAATTTGACCTGCGTATCCTAGCTTGTTGAGCCAATTGCCTTGCAGAAGGGTTCTGGCAACGTTTAACCCATGCGTAATACCCACTTCGCGACACCCCGAACACCGCAATCATTCGAACAAGACGAAAATGATCACGATGTTCCTGAATAAATTGGTACCGTGTTACTTTTGGTTTTTCGCAAAGTAGGTGGTCGCCTTTTTTAAGATTTCAAGCTCCTCCGCTTGTTCGGCTAATTGACGCCTGAGTCGAGCATTCTCTGTCGCTAAACCGGATTCTCGCTTGTTGGTGGAAGCCTTCTTTTGGGCGGCTGATCGCCAGCCATAAATCTGGGACTGATAAACACCGAGTTCTCGAGCTGCTTTTTTTGTACCAACAACATCGGCCAGCCTCAGCGCTTCTTCTTTAAATTCAGATGTGTATTGTTTGCGAGTTTTGGATGTTGTCATTGTTCACCTCGTGGAGTAATTTTACTCGCTTAACGAAGTGTCCGAAATTAGTGGGGCAGATCAAACACCCACAACAGGGTTAATATCCTTGAAGTCTGCCTGAATACGTAAGTGAGCCTCAGCTGCGGCGTCAGATAATATAGATAATGGTTTTTCAGTCAAAATATAAGCTCTGGTGATATCAACAATTATAAAGACTCACTATAGTAAATACTGTAGCTTCTCCCGGTTCACGAC
>Ga0209345_10005151_pt1 | contig 12288 bp, 14 predicted proteins | sample Cruoilmetagenom7_FD_187294 | JGI IMG/M metagenome (GOLD analysis project Ga0209345, IMG submission 187294) | Oil polluted marine microbial communities from Coal Oil Point, Santa Barbara, California, USA - Sample 7 (SPAdes) (version 2) | ecosystem: Environmental > Aquatic > Marine > Oil seeps ...
TTTGTATCTCTTTTGGAACTTTTGTTTTACAGTAATATTCAATTTGTTTTTCAGCTAATTGTTTTTGCAATGGTGGTATCGCCAATTCTTTTCCTTATGTTGAGATAACAATTTATTAAACATACATTCTATATAAAACAACCTTAATTAACATAATTATCAAACATGTGATTTGCGTGTTAATTATTTAAAATCTGTAAATAATATGACAAACTGTAATATTTTTTGATTTTCAGGAAAAAAATACTTATTATGCTTAAAGATTTAGTGTGTGTTAAATGTCGTATGAAAAAAATAACACGCAAAATGTTTGTTAATTGTTGAAAAAATTACATAACAGACATTATATAGCTTAAGAAAAGGGGATGATATGCAAGTAAAAAAGAAACTTCTAGACTTAGTACGTGATAAAATTAGATTTAAGCATTATAGTTATTCAACAGAAAGAACTTATATATACTGGATTAAGCAATATATACTTTTTCATGACAAAAAGCATCCTATTGAGATGAGTAAAATAGAGATAGAGACATACCTAACAAAATTAGCTATACAAGATAAAGTTTCGCCAACAACTCAAAATCAGGCATTTAGCGCAATACTATTTTTATATAAAGAAGTTCTAGGTGTAGATATAAGCGAGTGGAACATTCAAGCTCTTCGTGCACAACAGCGAAAACGCATTCCTGTAGTCCTTACAAAAGATGAAGTTCACAATATTATAATAAATATGAGTGGAATTTATCAGTTAATGGTTAAGTTGATGTATGGGTGTGGTCTTAGAATGAGTGAGGTGCAAAATATTCGGATAAAAGATATAGATTTTGGGTTTGATAAAATTTATATATGGGATAGCAAATCACTTAAAGATAGGACATTACCACTTCCTGTAAAAATTAAAGATGAATTAAAAGTACAAATAGAAAAAGTCAAAGAGCTTCATAAAAAAGATCTAGATAATGGGTTTGGGGGTGTATATATTCCTTATGCATTGACAAGAAAATTTCCCAAGGCAAAATACGAAACTAAATGGCAATATGTTTTTCCTATGAGTAAAATCTCAACTGATCCAAGAAGTGCTGAAAAAAGGAGACATCATATCTTGGATGCTACTTTGAGTAGAAATATAAAAAAAGCTACTGTTCAATCGCATATAGACAAGCGGGTAACTTCACATATATTTAGACATAGCTATGCAACACATCTGCTTCAAGCGGGGATAGATTTACGCTCAATTCAAGAGCTTTTAGGGCATAAATCTGTTGAGACAACAATGATATATACTCACGTAGTATCAGAGATGAACAAGGCTAAAGTTATTAGCCCATTAGATTTTTAGGAGTAGTGTAATGAAAAGTGTAAACTGTGCAACATACGAGGGTTTAGATGCTAAGGTTGTTCATGTGGAGTCTACTCTGACAAAAGGGCTTCCTTCTTTTTCCATAGTAGGGATGGCATCGGCTTCCATAACTGAAGCCAAAGAGCGAGTTAAGTCTGCACTACTTTCAAATGAGTTTACATTTCCACCGAAGAGAATCACCATAAACCTCGCTCCTAGTGATGTGAAAAAAGAGGGTTCGCAGTTTGATTTGAGCATCGCTCTTTTGATTGCACTGGATTATCTTGAAGATGATTTGAGTGAGTGGACTGTCTTTGGTGAGCTTGGACTTGATGGAGCAGTAAAAGAAAATCTCCAACTATACCCTCTGATGCTCTCACTGGCAAATCAAAGAGTTGTAAAAAAGGTTATCGTGCCTTATGATTCGCTAAACAAACTATCTAAGATTCCAAATGTAGAGTTTTACGGAGTAAGAATACTTCAAGAAGCGATTGATTTACTAAAAAATAAAGAGACTGCTAAACCGACAATAGGAGAAAGTTCTATAGAGTACCCCTATTATGAGATAGAGGGTGAGCGGTTTTACTACACAAAAGAGTATGGGGAGGATTTTATAGATGTAAAAGGGCAGGAGGTGGCAAAGCGAGCTGCAGTTATCGCCGCATCAGGGTTTCACAATATTTTGTTTGAAGGGAGTCCAGGTTGTGGCAAGAGTATGATAGCAAAGAGACTAAAATACATCTTGCCACCTATGAATTCAGACGAGATTCTAGATATCGCAAAGCTCCAAGCCTTAGAGTCTAAAGAGCCAGAGTTCAAACCCCATAGGAACATGCGTTCACCTCACCATAGTTCAACTTTGGCATCTGTATTTGGTGGGGGTTGTCATTTACAAAAGTTATTGCGAACCAACAAAATTAATTGCGAATGGAGAAATATAGCATGATTGAATTAAATGATTTTAACATAAGTCAACTTGAGTTTAAAAACCTTCCATCTGATAAAAAGCTTAGATATATAATGCATGGAAACATATACCAGTTTGAATCTGATTTTTATATCAATGGAATATTTATGGATGAGGATAAAAACTACTATCTATCTCTTTTGCCTTTAAAGGGCTTGTCAGCATTTCCACTAGGAAGTATATTTGAAGGCATGAAAGTAACAAGCGAAAATGTATTACAGAATGTCATAGATGCAAAAATAGTACTTAATAAGAAATTGACCGGCTTTAAACAAATCAAAGATATAGCTGCATTAAAAGATTTATTCTCGAAAATACCTGATGAAATATCTGGTTATAGTGGACAAGATAAAGCAGTATTAAATCAGTTAGTAGCTGTTTATAAAGATAGAATAAGCGGTAAAATACTTTATATTCCACACTATGAAATAGCTAGATGGTATTATATAAGGTCTTCATCTATGTGTAGACAAGTCCTATCTGCAAACTTGGAGGGACTTTATTATGAAGCCAAGTATTTAGATGCTTGGAGAAAAGAAGCTGAGCTAGTTATGAAACATGGGAGCAGTAATGGAGATGCATCAGATGTATTTAGATTTGCAAAAGATGGATTTGCAAATGTTATGTTCCATAACTTTGGTTTAGATTTAGCAGCTAATAAAAGTAAATATAATGAAGATAAAGATTACGATACTACAAAGGTAAGAGCAAATTTTCCTATATATGGAGACTTAAATCTAAAGATAAAAGGTTTTCCAATAGATAAAAAATCTATATTTGTTTATCAATTTGTTGAAGAAGACTCATCATATCCATTTGATGAGTTAAGTGTTTACAGATATGGACCTAATAGTAAAAAAGAAAAAGAAGCTGTAGTTGTTAAAAAATCTCCTAAACAATCTGAAATGGGAAATGAGATAGATGTTGATACTCCTAGTTCTGATTATGAAAACCAAACAACAGAAAATGATGTCGCACTTAATGAACTAAGAAAGGGATTAGAAGGTAAAAAGATTAAGTATAAGCCTATGTTGGATCCAAGTGATGAAAATGAATCTATTGCGGAGCACAAGATTCAGGTTAGTGGTATTGATTTAGAATTAAGCTTAAGTGATGCTTCGCAAAGTGGTGATGAAGGTTTAGTGCATACTAGTCTAGTAAATAAAACAATTGACGAAGAGGAAGAGTTTATTCAGAGGGAAAATAACTTAAGTATATTTAAAAGAATAATATTCAAATTGATTGATGAAGATAAGGGAGCAAAAGAACCTAAAGGGCTAAGTGCTAGTATTTTAAATTATGCCAACTTACCTAGAAAGCCAAAAGATTATAAAGGCAGGGCAAGATGGGAAAAATCAAAATTAAATAATGGAATGCCAAGACAATATATGATAGCAGAAGTGACGTTAGGCAAGCAGATATTCCATTTGATAGAAATAGAAAAAAATGATGAGAATGATAATATTGCAACAACAATCCTATATCAGGATAATTCTAAATTACATTCAAATACTCTTTATAAAATAGTTAGAGATTATGTTCAATACAATGGGAAGTGGAATATTAGTGACAGGATAAATAAGCTTCTTATGTATCATACAGGTAGTGATGATGATAAGGCAAAAAGATTGTATAAGAGACTAAGTAATAAAGATTAGTCTCTAAAAGTATGAAACTGTTTGAGCTATTCACAAAATAAAATGGGATAAATCCATAATTGCAATGAAGTCAGTTTATCTCGTGCTAAGAATAATTGCCGTTATTGTAGCACTCTCTGATAAACTGTATTAACAGTACAAGTGTAGTTGTCTTCGTAGCGAGGTAAAGAATGTGGGAGTTTTTATTCACCACAGTCAAAATCTGTTTTGCTAATTAGATTCTATAACTAAAAAGCTAAAAAGTCAATAGTTTCACGTCCACCATTTCGTGATTTCAATATTAATACGACTATTTTTAGGCTTAGAATAAGTACTATAGCGACAGATAGAAACGGATATCTTGTAAAAAAAGCGATCTACAATTGGATAAATATGATTATACCTGGAGTAGAGACAAAGGTGATGGTGAATATGTAGGGGAGCTTGATGGAATTAAAGTGGACAAAGATGAAGGGTATGAAGTAATATACTTTATTAATAAATTGATAGATGAATACAATATGAAATCCATAAGTGATGTTCATAATATAGAGGACACACGACTATTAAGATATTTGTAAAATTCTTTTGTGTTATAAAGCTAAAGTTCTAAAACTTTAGCTTTAGAAATCAATAAGCGTATCAAAAGCTATCAATTATTTTTAATATTATTTTTACTGAAACTTTTGTGAGTATACTAGTAAGAATTTTTTTGAGTGTTTTTCTCATAATCTTTCCTTAAATGATCTACCTATTTTAGAAATAGATGAATAAGGTATAGCGCTTGATTAAAAATCTATCAATCTAGAGTTTTAGACATAATAATTCTTAAAATAAAAGGAAGATATAACTATGAAACTAATATTTATTTTGTTCCCAATATTAGTTCTTGCAGATACAGGTGCTCTTATAAAAATAGTTGATGGGGATACTCTCTATTTTAAAACTAATAATAAAAAAGTTAAATGCAGAATTGAATACATTGATACGCCAGAGTCAAGAGATAATAAAAAGAATGAACGAGATATAAGCAATTGCAGTGGAATTACAGCTAAAGATATGACCTCTGCTGGAAAAAGTGCTACAAGAGCTGCTAAAAGGCTTTTAACAATAAATAAACAATATTCATACAGTACTAATGGTAAAGATAGATATGGCAGGTCTATATGTGTTGTTAAATTAGACCATTCAACATTTAATGAGCAGATGATTATAAATGGATATGCAGTTCCTTATCGTCAGTATATGAATTCATCTGAGCTAAAGTATTATAATATGCTACTAGAAAAAGCGAAGAGTGAGCAAGTTGGCTTATGGGGAGATAGGGAATTTATAATTGAATGTCTTAATCGAAAGAGACTAAAAAAAAGCAGTATGAGATGAAGCTATCAAAATAAGAAATAAAGAAACATGAAGCTTGGAATAAATAATATTCGCTATCTGATTGGGAGATAGTGCGTAATAAGTGTATTGCTAAAATACAAGGCGATAGAAATTATTTTATTAGATAATTTTAAGTAGATAAGTTATATATTAGATAGAACAAGAGATGAAAGATAATCTTCAATCCTTAGATTATTTTCGATACATTTTTTCTTTGCTATCCCTAAGGCTTCATTAGAAAGTTTGTGTTCTACTTTTATTTGTGTATTTAGCATTGCTATCTGTTTGTTTAATTTAATATTTTCCTCTTTTTCTTTGTTTAATTCTAGATAGTAGTTTAGCGATTTTAAAGCAATTTCTGGAACATCTTTTTCTTTTTTCCAATTGTTATAAATACTTTTGTCTCCATAACCTAATATTGATGTAACTTTTTTTACATTTAAGTTATTTTTTTCTAAGTATCCCAAAAAATCTTCATATAGCACTTTTATACCTCTCTAATAAAGTATGATTTGAATCATACAATAATAAATTGATTAAATCAATTATTAATTAATATATATACAATAATAAATTGATTATTTTTAACTATTATACTATAATATAAGAATAAATGGTTCAAATGTAAGTATTTAAAAGTTGGAGTAACTTTTGCTTATATAGTTAAAATATATCTATTGGCAATAGAGTTTACATTTATTGCCAATTAACTTTATTGTTCGAAGCAAATTAAAAGGATTAGAAATGGTGGCACCGATTCATTTTATAGATATTGAAGAAAAACGTAATGCTAAATCATTTAAATGGCTAAATGTAAGAAAACCTGAATTAATCGAACTTTTTATAAAATCTGTTGATTTTGTAGACAAAGCTATGCATCAGGAAAATAATATATTAAATAGAATTGCTCAGCAACCAATAAATAAGTTGAAACAAAAAGAACTTGCTCAATATTTCACTCCTCCTGATGTAGCACTTTATACGTCAATACAGTTATTAAATAACTATGAGGATGGTCATAGTGTATATGATCCATCAATAGGAAAAGGAAGTTTACTTATTGCATCCGCATCAGTTCTTGCAATCGAATATAATCTTAGAGATAAAAAATTAATAAATGCATTAAAGGGAAGTGAAATTTGTTCAGATACCTATACTATCGCATTGAAGAATATATACAGTGCAATAAAACAATGGACAAATAATATTTCAGAAAAGGAAGCATTGAAAATACTTAAAACAAATATAGTTAATAAGGATTTTTTTGATTCTAATATTCCTAAAAATTCATTGATAATTGCCAATCCTCCATACAAAGAAATAAGGGGCACTGGTAATATATGGTTAAGATTTGCCGAGAAAATTATTAATGACAGAAATACAAAAGCCTTCGGTTTGATTGTTCCTGTTTCTATATCATGTGCTGCGAGAACAAAAGACTTGAGAAATGATATAACTAAGAAATTTGGTGAAATAGTAGCTTTCCATCATGAAACAAGACCTAGACCATTATTTAAGAATGTTGAGCAAAGAATAACAATTCTTCATGCTACAAAAACAAAAACAAAAAATAAATACCTAACAACAGGCTTTTTAACACATCGGGCAAAAGATAGGTTTTCTATTTGGGAGTCAAAATATATAGAACTTGATTATGCTGAATGTAATGAGGTGTTTCCAAAGCTATCTACTGAAAATATGTCTTTTTTTAAGAATAATTTAACTGCAAATAATAGACTATCAGATTTTATAGATATCAATAAAGAGCATTATTTGTGGGTACGAACAACAGGTCGTTATAAATTGCAAGCACAAATGAAGGAGCCCGATGAAATTACATGTAAATGGAAAAAAGTTTTTCTTAATAAAAAAGGCGCTAAAATCCTTATGGAAATATTTGAAAACGGAAAAGCACTGGAATGGTGGAAAATATATGGAGACGGAAGGGATATGTCCCTGAATCGATTTCTACAAGGATTTGGAGTAGATGAATGGATGAAATTGAACAACTGCACAGAGACGCATACGAAGCAGAACGCAATTCAAGGTGGAGAATGGCAGAAAATGGAGAAGAACCAGCTGCAAATGCTGTTTTAACTCATATACAAAGTCAGCTAAATATTAACAATGGTACTGCCATAAGATTAGATAATTTATGGTTTGAACAACATGATATAGATATTCCAGCAAATGAATGGGCTAAAGGTACTCCAGACTATGTATTATCACTAAATGATCAAGGAGTTCAAAAACATTTTCATACGGAAATAAAAATCAAAGATCAAGAGTTTAGAAAAACTAGAACTGGTGGGACAACAAGAGGGGGTTCCCTTATTCCCAACTATGGGTGCGCAAGCTTTTATTTAGATGTTGAGCCCGTTTATAGAAATATGATTGACTTCGCACAAAAGTCAGGTTTAGCAAAATCAAGATTTATAATTGATTTTTATAGTAGAGAAAATGATGAACACCATATTATTACTTTGGAAGAAACTGAAAGAATAATATTGAGAGGCTGGAATGGTATAGAAATTTCGACATATGGCGAGGGATATGGACAGATTGCATATTTGATACCAAAGAACGCAACAAGAAAATTAAATGAATTGTCAGAGGCAGACATTCTTGGGATGTCTACAAATATAGTGGTATTACCTTAAAATTATTAGATATCACTAGCCTTAGATATAAGATATATTTAAGTTTTATCGGAGATAGTTTTGTTGTGTAAATTAGCAAATTGCTCTAAATGACTAAATATCTCTTTAGTTATATCATTATCGTCTCTTATAAGTATTTTTGGTGTATACATTAAGATAGTTGGTATTACATCTAAAAATTTTTTATGAGTAGACTCTATTTCGTATACGTGATAACCTTGATTATCAATAGTATCTATAACTCCTGTCGGCTTCCATCCACTAAAATATTGAGCTCTTTCAATATATGGAATAAACCAATCTATTATTAATACTTCAATTGTTTTTGCTTGTTTTGCAATACTAAAAAAAGCGTTCATAGCGTGAACTAGCCTTTTTTCAGCATTTGAAAAATCATAAATATATTCCTCCTCTCTAACTGTTAATTTTTTCATTGATTTTATAGTATATGTTTTTACTATATTACTTTTAGCACCATTAGTATTACTTTTTTCATAACCTAAAAGGTACCAATAAAATTCAAGATTAATAATTTTATATGGCACTACAGTATAATTACTATTGTATTGTGGAATTGAAAATGATATTTCTTTGTTGTTTTCAATAGCATATTTAAGTTGAGCAAACTTTTTTTCCATACTAGCATCAATTTTTTCTAAAGAATCATGTTTATAAACAGAAGTTTTTGTACGTTTTAAATATCTATTGATTAGTTTGTCCACATCGGAAGACAGTTGCTTTCCAAATTCTCCTTTTTTCCGCATAATAGATGTTAAAATTACAGCTTCTTCTGGGGTTAATAACATTTTTTCGAGAAATTTAGATTTTCCTATCCATTTTTCAGAATCTTTATTGTACGAGATATAACGAGAATAAAATGCCTCTCTTACATCTTTAAAACGTTCATTGAAAGAAGAACGAGTTACTCCATATCTTTTTATGATATCAGCAGTAGATATCGCTTCACCTTGTGATAATCGTCTAAGTATTTTAGGAATAATTTCTTCAGCTTTTACTTTCATAAAATAATCCTTAGATTAACCGAAAATATTCGGTTAATCTAATTATACAATTTTAGGAGTGGAATAGTATGTTCACGAATAAATTAAGTGCACTTTTGTGTCAATAAGATGTTCATATAAGAAGGAGTCACTATGACCAAGAACAAAAACAATGGGTATTATGTCCTAACAAAAAACGTAGAAGCAAAACAACCATATCATTTCGTGCTAAAAGCACCAAATCATGAAACTATTTTAAATAGTGAAAATTACACAACTAGAGATTCTTCTCTAAATGGAATTAAGTCGGTAAAAGTTAATTCTCAAGATAAAGATAACTTTGAGATAAGAAGAACTACCAATAATGAACCATATTTTGTTTTAATTGCACAAAATAATGAAATTATTGGTACATCAGAAACTTACTCATCAATGCAGATGTGTCAGCATGGAATTGATGCTGTAATGAAATATGCATTAAATGCAATTGTAGAAGGAGTATAGTATGCAAATAGATTTTCACCATGGCACAACATATGTTTGTGCACGTATGGCTGGTTTTAGCCATGAAGAAGCTGATATTATTGCTTATAGTGCTCAATATGTTGATGAAGCTACAAATGATGGTATTTTAAAGTTCGAAGAGGGTCAAAGATATACTCGTATGGCATCTGCACATAAAATGATAGATAGACGTAACTTTTCTGAAGCTGCTAACCATAAAGTATGGGTTCCTTTTCATTTTTTACCAGGCAATAATGGAATAGCTGCTGGTGGCGAGCATGAAGAAGGTAGCTTTATTAAAAGATTAGTTTGTAAACCCTATAGTGATGTTGCAGTTGAGTTATTAGATACTTGTATTGAGAAAAAAAATAAACCTTATGCATTGCATAGATTAGGAATAACTATGCATGTGTTTGCTGATACTTTTGCACATCAAGGATTTGCAGGTATTCAACATAAAATAAATGAGGTACATGATTTAAAACTTTTAAATGAAGAAATTGATATGAGTTTAAAACTAAGTAGCTTTTTTGAAAATATATGGGATTCAGTTACACAAAATTTTCTTAGTGATGTTGTTCCTTTAGGACATGGTCCTGCTCTAACATGTCCAGATAAACCATATTTAGAATGGTCATATACTAATGGATTAGGTGAACCTGTTAATCGTAAAAATCTAGATATATTTATGGAAGCTGTTGAAGCGATGGTAGGGCATATGATACTTTTCCGAAATGATGCTACATATGATGACTCTCATTTAGAACAAGATTTTGCACAAATAAAAAGGAACTTTGAATTTTTTCGTGAAGAGAAAGGTGATGAACGACATGAGCGATGGAAAGAATCAATAGCAAATGGTGATTTTAGTTTTGATTCTGTAGAAATTGAATTTGTTGCAAAAGGTAATGGTTCATGGAAACATAAAGCTGTTGGAACTGAAAAATCTGAAGACATTGAAAATGATAGATTTATTTATAAACCAGAGTTCTTACAAAGTGACTGGAAGTTATTTCACGATGCACTACAATCACACTATTTTGATGTAATACACGACATATTACCTAAATATGACATCTGTGTTGCATAAAGAAAGCTACTATGATGTATATTAAAACATTACTCATAACACTAATATTAGTATTTGGATTTACTGGTTGTGTCTCTAAAGACACTAAACAATTACTCTCTAAATATGCAACAGCTTCCACTGAAGCTCAGAAAAACATTATGTATACATATCAAAATACTTCCGAGAACTTGCAAAGAGCAAAGTATTATAAAGCAGTTAGAGATGGTGCTACAATTAAAGATTTACAGTCATTCAAAATTGATTATTCTGGTCAAATAAAAACTTTGAATGATCTTGTATCATTCTCTGAAGCTATGGTAGCGATAACAGGAGATAGCTTTAATAATCAGATAGATGAAAACTCAGCAAAGTTATATGAGAGTGCCAAGAATCTTTCTGAAAATAAAGCTATCTCACATAATGTAGCAAATGAGGATCTACAACTATTCGCAACATTGGTAAATGGTGCATTTAGAGGCTATAGTGAATATTTTAGAACAAAGAAGCTTAAAGAACTTATCTTAGTTGCTGATAAATGGGTGCAACCATCAATAGATAACTTAGATAAAGATTTGAAACACTGGAAAAAAATTCTTAAGCGTTCCATTAATAAACAGAAGAGTATCAAAATTATGATTTTGAACAAACCACATACTTATTGCCAAGTAAAAGATGTAACAAAAAAATGCATTCCCTTGTCTGAGACCTTCAAAACGAAAGTCGATATGTATGAAGATGTTGCATTATTACAAAAACGTCTAGATAACTTGGATAAAGAGTTTGCAGCATTATCAAGTTCTGTAATTACAATGTCAAAGCTGCATAAAAATATAATCATATCGCTCAAACGAGATGAGATTAACAAAGAAGAGTTAAGTAAGATATTTTATGATTTAAAAGAACATGTAGATTCTATAAAAGAATTCAGAAATAGTATAAAGAAGGAGCAGTAAATGCCTATAGATAATATGGTATATGATTCAGTAGAGGATGCATATAATAAAATACAAGAATTTTTTGATAATCATCAATTTGGACCAGAACATTCTGCAATGATATTAAAACATGAAGAACTAGCTGATATATTAGATCGCTTAGACATTCAAGCAATTGAAGAGCAGTCAAATAATTTAAATGAATTACATAAAAAGTTTAAAGGTATTAAAGATGCTTCTGATAAGGTTGTTGAAGATTTAAATGATGTCATCGACTATATTGCTACTAGTGCTAAAGTTGTTAGTGGATTAGATAAAATATTGTCTAAAATCACAGATATACTAGTGTAAAAGAGTCATGATGTTATTTGATAAAATAAACTTTTCAGAAATTATTTTAAATCAATATATACAAAGTTGGTTTATGTGGATTGGGCTTTTTATAGTCGGAGTTTTATTAGTTAAATATGCCCATTACATAGGTACAACAAATAGAGAAATAAATAAAATGAAGTCTTTGGGTATTGGATTAGTAGCCATATCTATTGTGATACATTTTGGTGTATTATGGGCACTAATATAACTAGGTTTGAATTTGAGACCGTAAAATAAACTGTGTAAACCCACCTCTTATCCATTAATCACTTGGTATATTTTGACATAATTTCACTGAAAAATATACTAAGCTGAGGAAAAATCTCATACCAACTCCTGATACTATTAGCATTCCATTTATTCTGTTGCTCCTGCGAGGCAAGGTACATAACTTTAAAAGCAGATTCTACAGTTG
>Ga0209345_10005152_pt1 | contig 12287 bp, 8 predicted proteins | sample Cruoilmetagenom7_FD_187294 | JGI IMG/M metagenome (GOLD analysis project Ga0209345, IMG submission 187294) | Oil polluted marine microbial communities from Coal Oil Point, Santa Barbara, California, USA - Sample 7 (SPAdes) (version 2) | ecosystem: Environmental > Aquatic > Marine > Oil seeps ...
CTAACTATCAGACCGTAGATCTCGATTATGGTCGTCGTTTTGTCGAACTCGGAAACAGAATCAACGAATATTCGACTCGTTTGTTCCAGATTAAGGCCGGTTTGCGCGGTGGTATCACTGACAACATCAGCTATGAATTATTTGGTGCTTATGGCGAGAGCCGTAATGACTCCCGTCAGTCTGGTAATGGTACCTTTACAAGGCTGCAGCAATCAGTGCTTTCCACCAATACGACAACCTGTCTTGATGGTAGCAATGGCTGTGTCCCCATCAACTTGTTTGGTCCGCTTGGTTCGATCACACCGGATGTCGCTAGCTTCCTCGACGTTGGTAACTCCGGTTCGACCTTTACCAGCCTTGCGCAGGTTCAGGGATATATTTCCGGTGATCTGGGCGTGACTTCGCCATTCGCCGACGTGCCAATCGATTTCAGTGTTGGTGGCGAATATCGTAAATATACCGCAGGAACGAGATCTGACTTGCTGACCCAAACTCCAGGCGAAGTCTTGGGCAATGGCGCTGCAAACCCTGACTCCTTCGGTCAGTATGATGTTTACGAAGCATTTGCTGAGCTTTCGGTTCCATTGGTTACCGACGCTCCTTTTGCTGAAGAGTTGACCCTTCAATTGGGTGGCCGGGTTTCGGATTACTCGTCAACGGGCACAGAATATACCTACAAGGCGGGTGGTAGCTGGACTCCAGTTTCCGGTTTCCAGATCCGTGGTAACTATCAGCGTGTTACCCGTGCACCGAATATCGGTGAACTGTTCGCGCCGCAAACCACTGGCCTCGATAACTTTGACGTAGATCCATGCGTTGGTGCAGCACCAGTTGGCAATGCCACTCTGGCGGCAGTCTGTCTTGCGCAAGGCGCTCCGGCCGCATCCATTGGCAATATCATTGTTGACCCTGCTGGACAGGTGAACGTAACATTCGGTGGTAATCCCAATGTAGGTTCCGAAGATGCTGATACTTACACCATTGGGTTCATCGCCCGTCCAGATTTCATCCCCGGTTTGTCGTTGACGCTTGATTATTACAATATCAAGGTCACCGGCGCGATTACGACACCAACTGGTGATGACGTATTTGCTGCATGTTTCGGCGATAATTTCCGGACCGCGGTAAGCGTTACAGCAGCGTCTGCAAACGACCCTGCTTGTACTTCGATCCGTCGTAATCCAGCGACCGGTAACTTGTTTGGTAGCGTTGCTACCACGCAAGGGCTGCCACTTGTTCTTTCCAACCTTGGAACGATCAAGACCGATGGTATCGACTTAGCTCTTAATTATCAGAGTGATCTCGGTTTTGCCGGTTTGAACCTTGCGTTCAACGGTAACTGGACGAATTCTTCGAAGTTCCAGGCTACACCGAGTTCAATCGATCGTGAATGTGTAGGTTTTTACAGCACAAACTGTGCTTCAATTCAGCCTGAATTCTCGTTCACACAACGTACTACGTTGATGTTTGATGATGTGGATGTGTCGTTGCTGTGGCGTTATGTTGATGGCGTTGAAGTAGAGCCATTGGTCGCTGGTACGTTCCTTCCGGAATTCGAGACCATCGAAGCTGAACATTACTTCGATTTGACGGTACGGGCACAGGCAATGACGAACTTGCAGTTCACCATCGCCGCGCTTAACATCTTCGATAACCAGCCCAAATTGGTCGGAAGCAACATCGGTGCTACCGCGTATAACTCGGGTAATATCTATCCTTCGACTTATGATCCACTTGGTCGCCGTTTTTCGGTTACTGCCAAGTTGACCTTCTGATCATAGCATAAGAAAAGATTTAACAGAAAAGGGGGCGGGATTGAAAAATCCCGCCCCCTTTTTTTGTCATTTTTAATGAGTTGTGTTTAACAGCCACATCCGCCGTGCGTTTCGGAAAAGAAGTAAAATTTTCGTTCGAAGCATTGGCTCTAATGCTTATAGCATCGCCAAAGGCTCGGTGACTTGTTCGTCTTTTCTATGGTACCGGCTGGTCGTGTTTCTAACCATATGTCGGAAGTAGATTAAATAAAAAGGAGACGGGATTGAAATGTCCCGCCTCCTTCTTGTCCGTGTTGACAGTCAATTTATTGAAGAGCACCCCGCAAATAATTAGCGGATCCTCTGTACGTTAACGAAACCGGATCGTTCTTCTGTCGTCAAACGATAACCGCCAAGAGGTGCCTTGCTAATTTTCACGACACTGCCTTCTCTTGGCATTCTGCGAAGCGTGCTGTTCGACGTTTCTGCCCAGAACTGTCCATTTTCCAACAGGAACAGACTTTTCCTCGTGTTCGCACTAATAGAATGGCTAACAAGAGTGCTGTCGACAGAACTGGGATTTTGATCTTCACGTTCCGTTCGCAGGGCAAGCGCCTTTTCCGGGCTTTCTTCGGCAATAGCGTCGGTACGTTCTTCGATCTGCAACCCCGACAATCCGAAATCTTCTTTCCGCCGCGCTATTTCGTTTTTGCGTTCAATAACCGCAACCGTCGGGGCTTCCAAAACTGCGGCATCAAAACAGCTTAGCCGCAACTTGTCATCGGTGATATTTTGACACTTCTCGAACACTTCCAATATTTTGCTGTCTCGAGACTGTGCGTGGCTAACGCTCGCGGTTCCGATCGCAGTGAACAAACCTAGTGACAATAATATCATTCTATTCATTATCGATCTTCCTCATAAATTGTATCGATGTCACGATAGCGATTCCCATCAGAATTTCCAGCTTAGGCTGCAAGTTGCTCTATCCAGCCACCTCCATCTTTAGCGCGCCATCGCCTTCGTCGATCTTGACCGTCGACCCATCTGGGACATCACCGCGCAGGATCAGGTCCGCCAGCGGATCCTGAAGATATTTCTGGATCGCGCGTTTTAGCGGACGTGCGCCGTAGACCGGATCATAGCCAACCCGGCCGAGCCAGCGCTTGGCGGCATCGGTGAGTTCCAGTTCGATCTTGCGGTCCTTGAGCAAATTCTGAACCCGTTTGACCTGAATCTCGACAATCGGGGCCATATCTTCTTCGCCAAGCCGGTGGAACAGAATGATCTCATCCAGCCGGTTGAGAAATTCCGGGCGGAAATGCGCACGGACGACTTCCATGACTTGTGGCTCGACATCCTTGACCGTCTCGCCTTCCTTCAGATTTGTTAGATACTGGCTACCAAGGTTGGACGTCAGAATGATCAGCGTATTGGAGAAATCCACGACCCGGCCCTGACCGTCGGTCAACCGGCCATCGTCGAGAACCTGCAGCAAGACGTTGAACACGTCACCATGCGCCTTTTCGACTTCGTCGAACAGGATCACCTGATAAGGCCGCCGGCGAACCGCTTCGGTCAGCACACCGCCTTCATCATAACCGACATAGCCCGGAGGCGCACCGATCAGGCGGGACACACTGTGCTTTTCCATGAATTCGGACATGTCGATGCGGACCATCGCCTGATCATCATCAAACAGAAATTCGGCCAGTGCCTTGGTCAATTCGGTCTTGCCGACGCCGGTGGGGCCGAGGAACAGGAAGCTGCCCAACGGTCGGTTGGGATCCTGCAGGCCGGCACGGCTGCGACGGACGGCTGCAGACACCGCCTCGACCGCATCCTTTTGACCGATCACGCGCTTGCCGATGATATCTTCCATCGCCAGCAGCTTATCGCGCTCACCTTGAAGCATTTTGTCGACCGGAATGCCCGTCCATTTGGAAACCACCGCCGCGATGTCCGCAGGGGTAACTTCTTCTCGCAACATCGCGCCTACGGTTTCGTCGGCAGCCTCTTCGAGCGCTTTTTCAAGATTGGGGATCGTACCGTAACTCAGTTCGCCCGCCTTGGCGAGATCGCCTGCACGCTGGGCCTGTTCCAGCTCAAGTCGCGCATGGTCGAGCTGCTCCTTGAGTTGGGCTTCTGCGTTGATCTTGTCTTTCTCACCCTGCCAGCGCGTAGTCATTTCCGTGCTATGCTGTTCAAGGTCGGCCAATTCCTTTTCAAGATTTTCAAGCCGGTCCTTGGACGCATCATCGGTCTCTTTCGACAGCGCTTCACGTTCGATCTTGAGCTGGATGATCCGCCGGTCGAGCGTTTCAATCTCAGCGGGTTTTGATTCCACTTCCATACGGATGTGCGATGCCGCCTCATCCATCAGATCGATCGCCTTGTCGGGCAGAAACCTGTCCGCAATATAGCGATTGGACAGCGTCGCTGCGCTCACCAATGCCCCATCGGTAATGCGCACACCATGGTGCAACTCATATTTCTCTTTCAGTCCCCGAAGAATGGAGATCGTATCCTCTACCGTCGGTTCATTTATGAACACAGGCTGGAACCGGCGCTGAAGAGCCGCGTCCTTTTCGACATATTTCTGATATTCATTCAGCGTGGTCGCGCCGATACAATGCAGTTCGCCGCGTGCCAGTGCAGGCTTGAGGAGGTTAGAGGCATCCATAGAGCCTTCGGAAGCGCCTGCACCGACCAAAGTGTGCATCTCATCAATGAACAGGATGATTTCGCCTTCGGCTCCGCGCACTTCATCCAGAACGCCTTTCAGCCGCTCTTCAAACTCGCCCCGATATTTGGCACCGGCAATCAGCGCGCCCATATCAAGCGCGAGCAAACGGCGGTCTTTCAAGCTGTCGGGAACATCACCATTGGCGATGCGCAAGGCCATGCCTTCGGCAATGGCCGTTTTACCAACGCCGGGTTCGCCAATCAGGACCGGGTTATTCTTGGTCCGGCGCGCCAATATCTGGATCGTACGGCGTATTTCCTCATCACGACCGATGACGGGGTCAAGCTTCCCGTCCCGGGCCGCCTGGGTCAGGTCATTGGTATATTTTTCCAGCGCCTCATAACGGTCCTCGGCCGAAGCGGTATCGGCCGTCTTTCCGCCGCGCAATTCGTTGATCGCGTCATTCAGCGCTTCGGCGGTCACGCCGGCGTTGGCAAAGGCCTTGCCGGCCGCTGTATTCTTGGACAGCACCAGTGCGAGCAACAAGCGTTCTACGGTGACATAGCTGTCGCCAGCCTTATCGGCGATTTGTTCAGCCTGATCGAGCACACGCACCGCGTCGTTATTCAGACCCGGCGTCTGCTGCGCGCCACTACCGGAAACCGCCGCAATCTTGGCAAGAGCCTCGTCAATTTCCAGATGCGCCTTCTTGGCATCGCCGCCTGCCTTGGTGATTAATCCAGACGCCATACCCTGATCATCTTCGAGCAGGGCCTTGGCGAGATGCTCGGGGGTAATCTGCTGGTGGCTCATCCGGATGGCCACGGTTTGCGCCGATTGTAAAAAGCCCTTGGCGCGATCGGTGAATTTCTCAAGGTTCATCAGTTCATCCTGTTCAATCTCAGCATCTTATCATGGATATGGTGTTGCATAGCTGCAACACAACCACATTCATGACTTTTTCCATCGGATTTATATGGTAAGTGCTTCCCCGTATAAAAGAGCATGTAGTCTATGGTGCCATCGAAGAGGATAAAATACGTGAAAACACTTAAGCGGCTCGGCATTGGACTGTTGATTATTTCTGTTCTGATGGCGATCGGTCTCGCCATCTGGGAACCGATGACTGTGGAAGAGGCTGCTGCGCCGCCGGACCTGTCTTATGAGGCACGGATTATTCGCGACGAATTTGGTGTACCCCATATTTTTGGCAAGACTGACGCCGATGTCGCCTATGGCGTCGCCTATGCCCATGCCGAGGATGATTTTTCGACATTGCAGGAAGTGACCGCGATGACACGGGGCCGGATGGCCACGCTCAACGGCGCGGCCAGTGCGCCGATTGATTATATTGCCGCCCTGCTTGACGTACGCGGGACCGTGACACGTAAATATGATGACTTGCCGGAAGATGTCCGGCTGCTGCTCGACGGTTATGCATCGGGGCTCAATGCCTATGCGGAAGAACATCCCGAAGAGGTCCGCCTGACCAAATTATTTCCCGTCAACGGTCAGGATATCGCAGCAGGATTCGTGCTGCGTTCGCCCTTCTTCTTTGGTCTCAACAACCCGATAGAAGCATTGGTGCAAAACAAGCCCTTGCCGCGCGAAGGCGGGCCACGCCTTTCCGGTGAACCGCCAAAGCCATCTATCCATCCGCTCAGCCCCGATAAAATTGTCGACGAGAAAAAGGTCACGCCGGTCGGTTCGGATCCGGATGAAAACGGTTCCAACGCCTATGCGGTTGCACCGGAGCGCTCACCCGAAGGGAAGACTCGCCTGATCTCCAATTCGCACCAGCCGTTGCGCGGCAATGTCGCGTGGTACGAACTGGTCGTACATAGTGATCAGGGGTGGGATTTTGCGGGTGCCAATTTCCCGGGATCACCCTTTCCGTTTCTGGGGCACAATAAATATCTCGGGTGGACGAACACGGTCAATCGGCCCGACCTAGTTGATATCTACAGGCTTACGCTGAACGACAAGCAAGACGCCTACCGCTTTGACGGCGAATGGAAGCCGCTCGAAAAGAAGCGCGTCTGGCTGAAAATCAAGTTCGGTCCTTTTGTCATTCCCTATCCGCAGGTCGCCTATCGCTCGATCCATGGACCGGTGATCATGAATGACAGCGGCGCTTATGCGCTGCGCTATGCGGGGATTGATGAGCTTGACATGCTGACCCAATATTACCGGATCAACAAGGCGACAAATTTTGATGAATGGCAGGCGGCGATGGCGGGGCAGGGGGTTCCGGCGACCAATTTCATCTATGCCGATGCCGCGGGCAATATCGGGCTTTATTATAATGCGATGTTCCCGGACCGGCCCGAAGGTTATGACTGGCGCGGGGTGCTCCCTGGCGACAGCTCCAAGGCGCTATGGCAAAAAACCTTGCCGTTCACTCGTGTTCCGGCACTGGTCAATCCGGCTTCCGGCTATGTCATGAATTCCAATAACACGCCCTATATTGCCGCAGGGCCGGGGGATGAACTCAAGCCGGACAATTTCTCGCCGTTGCTTGGCGTTGAGGATGACCAGACCAACCGCTCGCGTCGGTCGATCGCATTGCTTGAACGCGCCAATGCCGACGGCAAGATCAGCGACGCCGAATTATGGGCGATCAAATATGACACCGGCTATGAAAAGGCCGGTTATGCGAAAGACTGGCTCGACAGGATTTCCGCGCTTGACCTGAAAGACAGCGCCAGATTGCTCAAGGCGCAGCAATTGCTTGGTCAGTGGGACTGGAATCTCGACGGCAAGGGGCCTGCAGACGCGCTCGCGCTGATGGTGCTGCGCCCGGCCAACAAGGCGCACTATAATCGCGCCAAAAAACCCGATCCGCGCCAGATATTGGAAGAAACTGTCGACCATCTGACCCAATATTTCGACAGGATCGATCCGCCAATGATGGATGTGCTACGGATGCGGCAGGGCAATGTCGATCTGCCGGTCGACGGCGGCAATGACACGATCCGCGCCTCGACTCTCTGGGATGTCGAGGAAGACGGACGACTGTCCGTGCGCCACGGCGACAGCTTCATCATGTTCATCGAATGGGCCAAGGACCGCAAGGTTCACTCCCGCTCGATCCAGCCCTTCGGCGCCGCAACGACCCGCCCGGACTCCCCGCATTATACCGACCAGATGCAGCTGTTTGTCGACAAGAAGCTGAAGCCGGTGCGGTTTGATCCTATCGAGTTGGAGAAGCACAAAACGAGTGACAAGGTTGTGAGGAGCAAATCACTCAATTAGCTTGGCTAGGTTGATCAAACCAAATAATAAGCTGAAAAGGCCAATGATAGACGCAACGATGATTGCGGGGATCACTCTTACTAAAATCGGATGTCTGATGTGCCACTGCTCGATTTTCGGAGCAGTCAGGCCTTCATCATATTTGTCGATTTGATCAACAAGCCTAGCCAAGATTGCACGAAAAAGTCTTCCTGTCGCCCCATGACCATCGTTGCCAATCAATACCCCCATCTTCTCGAGCCTTGCAACCAATTGCTTGTTTCGCGTGATCGAGTTTTGCTCAACAATGCTTCTAAGATTCTGGAGAAGACGCGTCCTAGTTTTGTTTGGTTCATCTGTTAGCCTGCTGATCAACAAGAAGCATTCATCAAGGGCTAAATTCTGCTCAAACTCGAACGCCTTATAGCATTTCTTTATTGTGGCCCCGCTCTTCAATAGACCCTTGGCAGCATGATCTGCATAGATGCCACCGCACTGCATTCTGAACTCGCGGTTGCGTTCCAAAAAAATTTTGTTGAACCGTAACAATGCCGATTTGTCCCTTTTAAACATTCGCGTTTTCCATGTCAGGACTAAATTCACGGCACCAACACCGTATCGACCGCCTTCGGCAACATATCCGGATAGTCGGTAATATAATGCAGGCCCCGGCTTTCCTTTCTTGCCAGCGCTGATTTCACGATCAGGTCCGCCACCTCGATCAGGTTTCGCAGTTCGATCAAATCCTGGGTTACGCGGAAATTGCCGTAATATTCCTGCACTTCGCCCCGTAGCAGATCAATGCGGTGCTGGGCCCGTTCGAGCCGTTTGGTGGTGCGGACGATGCCGACATAATTCCACATGAAGCGACGGATTTCGGTCCAGGTCTGCTTGATCACAACTTCTTCGTCGCTGTCGGTGACGCGGCTTTCATCCCATGGCCGGATCGCCGGCGGATTGGGCATGTCATCCCAATGATCTGCAATATCCCGCGCCGCGGCATCGCCGAAGACGAAACATTCAAGCAGGCTGTTCGATGCCAGCCGGTTCGCGCCGTGCAGTCCGCTCTCACTGGCTTCGCCGGCCGCATAAAGACCCGGCAAGTCGGCGCGACCCGCAAGATCGATCAATATTCCGCCGCAAGTATAATGTTGCGCCGGCACCACCGGGATCGGTTGCTTGGTCATATCAATGCCCAGCCCGATCAGTTTTTCATAGATATTGGGGAAATGGCCCTTCACGAATTCCGGATCGCGATGGGAAATGTCAAGATCGACATAGTCCAATCCGAGCCGTTTGATTTCATGGTCGTTGGCACGCGCGACAATATCGCGCGGTGCCAGTTCCATACGTTCCGGATCAAAGCGTTTCATATAGCGCTCACCGGCTTCATCGCCCGCATCTGCGGGCAACTTTAGATGTCCGCCTTCACCGCGCACCGCCTCGGTGATCAGGAAATTCTTGACCTCGAGATTATAGAGACAGGTCGGATGAAATTGCATCATCTCCATATTGGAGACCCGAGCGCCAGCACGCCAGGCCATGGCAATGCCGTCGCCGGTTGCGCCGCGCGGTGCGGTGGAGAAGAGATAGGTCCGTCCTGCACCACCGCTGGCCATGATCGTCGCGCGCGAGGTTAGCGTCTCGACGTGACCCGTTTCATTGTTGAGCGCATAGACGCCCCAGACATTCTTGGCACCGGTCGGTTTTTCCGCATGGCGATCAACGATCAGGTCAATCGCCACCATATGCGGCCGCAGCGTGATGTTCGGGTGAGCCGCAGCGGTGTTCTGCAAGGCTTCCTGTACTGCCCAGCCGGTGGCATCATCGACATGGACAATCCGCCGGTGGCTGTGTCCGCCTTCGCGGGTGAGATGGAGGGCTTCCGCTTCCTTGTTGAAGGGCACACCCATTTCCTCCAGCCGCGCAATTGCCGCCGGAGCATTTTCGACCACAAATTCAACGGTCTCGCGGCGGTTGAGGCCTGCACCGGCGACCATTGTGTCGTTGATGTGGTTCTCAAACGTGTCGCCTGCGTCGAGCACGGCGGCAATGCCGCCCTGGGCCCAGGATGTGGAGCCGCCGGTAAGTTCCCCCTTTGCCAGCACCAATACCTTGTGGGTGCGGGCCAGCGTGATCGCTGCGCTCAATCCGGCGGCGCCGGAACCGACAATGATGACGTCGTGGGTCACGCCGCTTTGGCGCGGGTGAGATTGAGAAATACGTCTTCGAGATCCGCTTCCCGTGTTGTGACATCGACGATGGCATAACCGCGTTCCTGGACCGCGGCCAACACGCCGCCGGCATTGGTCCGGTCCTTGTTATAGGTCACCGCTACCGTACGCGGTCCGATGATTTCTGCTTTTTCGAACAGGTCGTTGGCGAAAGAAACCGCATCCTGCGCCTCGCTGATGTCGCGGTCCAGCGTCAGTTCGACCAGTTTTTCCCGCGCCATGTCGACCAGTTCCGGTGTCGGTTTGTTGGCAATCAGCTTGCCGTGATTGATAATCGCGATGCGGTCACACAGATTTTCCGCTTCTTCAAGATAATGGGTCGTCAGCACGATTGTCACGCCAGCCTTGTTGAGGTCTACGACATATTCCCAAAGCTGTTGCCGCAAGTCGATATCCACGCCCGCCGTCGGTTCGTCGAGAACCAGAATAGGCGGTGAATGGACCATCGCTTTCGCCACCAGCAATCGCCGTTTCATCCCGCCCGACAAGGTCCGTGCATAGGCTTCAGCCTTGTCCTCAAGATGGACCGCGCGCAGCAATTCCATTGTCCGGCGTTTCGTTTTCGGAACGCCATAGAGTCCGGCCTGTACTTCCAGAGCTTCCGATGGCGTGAAGAACGGATCGAAAATGATCTCCTGCGGCACGATGCCTATCGAGGCTTTGGCGTTGCGCGGGCTGTCGTCAATGTCAAAACCCCAGATGCTGGCATTGCCGCTGGTCTTGCGGACCATGCCCGACAAAATGTTGATCAGCGTAGACTTGCCCGCACCATTGGGACCCAGAAGCCCGAAAATCGAGCCGCGCGGAACATCAAAACTGATATCGTCAAGCGCCCGTTTTCCGCCTTCATAGGTTTTGGAGAGATTTTGGATGGAGATTGCTGCGTCGGTCATTTTGGTCGCATAGCCCGTTTGCCTGTGCCGCGCAAACCTCCGTTGTCAACAAATGATAAAACATGTAAAATCAACGTGTTAATCCAATTTTAACGCAAAACCTTCGTAATTGCTGGAACCATTTGACCGCATAACTTCCGAAATATTGGCCAGAATAGGGAATTCGAATATGTGTTCAGTTTTGCGGAAACTGTCATGGGTTGCCCTGACGATGTTGGGGGGTGTCGCTGCGGGCCCAGTGTACGCGCAGACGGCAGCAGGAGAGTCGGTTGCCGACATTGCCCGGCCAAGTACGGTGCAAAGATTGCAGGATCTTCAATTTGGCGACATTATCGCGGGCAGCACGGTTTCGACTGTCGTAGTCGATCCTTATTCGGATTCCCGTTCAATACAGACAGGCGATGCTACCGCATTTGGCGGTACCGTATCTGCGGCCCGCTTCCAGGTGTCGGCTCGTCCGCTGATTTATTATCAAATCAATGTGCCAAGTTCGACGACCTTGACCCGCAATGGCGGCTCGCAAACTATGCTCGTAGACAATTTTACGCTGAACGGTGCCTCCATTCGCCTTTTGCCGCTTTTTACCTCGATTGGTAATTTCAGGGTGGGCGGTCGATTGACTGTGGGCGCGGCGCAGGAACCGGGCGAATATGAGGGCAGCTTTTCGGTGACGGTCAATTATCTTTGAGCTCAGTCCGGGAATAGTCCACGCTCGAGCCCGGCGAAGGTTAACGCTGATTTAACCATATTGTTCAATCCTATCTGCTCACTTCTGCTATATCGCGATTTCGGTGGGATACCGAGATTATCAAAAACCTGAATTTTGATCATCGCTTCGGTTACCGTCAAATTAACCATTGCTGTAAAGCCAAATTTGCAGCCTTTTTCGTAAGGCAGTTTTGTGAAGACCAGAAATCACATATTACCGCGCCTGATTGGCGTCCTTTTGTTCACGCTTGCTACTTTGATAAGCGTGCCGGCTGCTTTTGCGCAAACGGCTACAGCAGAAACCGATGTTGTCGTTGTAAGCCCGCTCTCGCTTGTACCTGTCGACGATCTCAATTTCGGCAATCTGATTCCCGGCCTGACGGGAGGAACCGCAGTGGTCAGCACCAATGGTGTTCGCACGGTGACCGGATCGGTTGTCGCTGCGGGTGGGACCATCAGCAACGCTGAATTTCAGGGATTTGGTTCGCGCAATCGCTTCGTATATATCACGTCAAGTTCCAGCACTTATACACTCAATCGCATTGGGGGAGGCGCCTCTATGACGATGCGGTCGCTGACGCTGCAGGCAGATAATCTGACGCCGACTTTTCTTCCCGGCCTTTTCCGCATCGCGAGCACGGATGTGATCACGCTTCGTATTGGTGCAACGCTGGACGTGGGGCCTAGCCAGCAAAGCGGTGTGTATGAAGCAACCTTTCCGATAACGATGAACTATTACTGATATTTGCGGGATTGCACGACGGGCGTTCCATTGCTA
>Ga0209345_10005153_pt1 | contig 12287 bp, 10 predicted proteins | sample Cruoilmetagenom7_FD_187294 | JGI IMG/M metagenome (GOLD analysis project Ga0209345, IMG submission 187294) | Oil polluted marine microbial communities from Coal Oil Point, Santa Barbara, California, USA - Sample 7 (SPAdes) (version 2) | ecosystem: Environmental > Aquatic > Marine > Oil seeps ...
CGGCAGACACCGAGAACCCTTGCCCCAGCGGATTGCCCATCGCCATGACCCAATCGCCCACACGCATGATATCACTGTCGCCAAACGGCACATAATGCAGCGGATCATCGCTTTCGACCTTCAACAGGGCGATGTCGGTGTTGGGATCGGTGCCGATCACGACAGCAGGCAGTTCGCCGCCGCCATTGAAGAACTCGATCAAGATCTCATCGGCCCCTTCGATCACGTGGTTGTTGGTGACGATATAGCCGTCTTCGGAAACCACAAACCCTGAGCCCAGCGCTTGGCTGCGGCGCTGGCGGCGTTCGCCATTGCCGTTGCCTTCGCCGTCACGGTCCAGGAAATCACGGAAGAAATCTTCGAACGGTGATCCTTCGGGCACCATCGGTTGCGGGCCTGTCTGCTGCGCAACCAGGGTCGAGGTGGTGATGTTCACCACCGCCGGGCTGATCTGTTCGGCCAGGTCGGCAAAGCTATCGGGGGCGCCCCGTGCTTTGGCCTGCATGGCGGACGCCATGATCAAGGCCATGCCCATCATCAGGGCCATCAGCGCCTGAACGCCCTGGCGGGTATAAAGGGGGATGGAAAGTGCCTGCGGTTTCACTCCGGTCTCCTTCGACTGTGTTCTTGCGGGGAAATCGCCCCGAATGATTGACAGTTTCTAGATAGGAACGATTGTGTGCAACGCAAACTTTGCACTATGCGCGTTCACCGCTTTGTGAAACTCGTTGAATTTGACTGGTCTGCGCAATTATCCGCCGCCAGACAGCCAAATCAGCACCGCACCGATGGCCAGTCCGGCCAGACCAATCAAACGGCGCTGGTCGCGCGACAGGGCATTCATTGCCGCGACAAGCTCATCCAAACGCGAAGGGACCAGTGCGAACACCAAAGCGTTTCGATCAATTGCCGAACAGGCTTTTGCTCGAAACGCCTGGAGCAGACAGAATGCGGAAGGGTGTTTCCCGCTCAAACCGAAATCAGTTTGAGCGGGAAACGCTTGTGCCCCTCAATGATCAATACCAGACCGAGGCCCAGAAGGATCACTTGCATCATTGGTCCGCCTTACTGACCGGAGTCCGACTTGAGATAGTCGAAGAATTCGCTGTCCGGCGTGATAACCATGGTCGAATTTCCACCTTGAAGCGCGGCTTCATAAGCCGACAAGGACCGATAGAAGGCGAAGAATTCAGGATCGCGCCCGAACGCATCGGCAAACACCGCGTTGCGGCGCGCGTCAGCTTCACCGCGGATGATCTCGGCCTGTTTTTGCGCCTCGGAGGTGGTTTCAATCACCGTCCGGTCCGCTTGGGCGCGAAGACGCTGGGCGGCCTCGTTACCACGGGCGATTTCATCGGCTGCTTCACGTTCCCGTTCAGCGCGCATCCGTTCGAATGTGGCCTTCAGGTTCTGTTCCGGCAGGTCGGCACGTTTGATGCGCACGTCGATGATTTCGACGCCCAGGTTGCTGGCCTGTATGCGGGCCTGATCGCGGATCTGGTTCATCAGCGCGACACGATCGGCGGACAGAACCGCCCCCGAATCCACACCACCCAGAACTTCGCGCAGTTCCGCATTCAGGATGCGTTCCAGACGCGACCGCGCCCCGGTGATCGAGCTTGCGCCAACCGCCCGGCGGAACTGTTTCGCATCCACGATACGCCAGCGGGCAAACGCGTCGACCACCAGACGGCGGTCATCGGCGGGCGTGACTTCCAGCGGCTGAGTGTCCAGCGCCAGAATTCGGTCATCGTATTTGACGATTTCGTGCAGCACCGGAATTTTGAAATACAGGCCGGGATCCGAGATCTCGAGCTGCACTTCACCAAACCACAGACGCAGCGCTTTTTCGCGTTCGTCAACGATATAGACGGAATTCACCAGGGCCACGACGGCCAGAACCAGGATCCCGATAAGAGCTTGTGAGCGACGCATCAGTTGTTCCCTCCCGTGCTACCAGAGCGCAATTCGTTCAGCGGCAGATAGGGTACAACCCCACTGGAGCCACCGGCACCTTCGTCGATGATGATCTTTTCAACACCCGACAGAACACGTTCCATCGTTTCCAGATACAGGCGCTTGCGCGTCACGTCCTGGGCCTTGGCGTATTCGTCATAGACGGCGATGAAACGCGCGGCTTCACCTTCGGCCTGGTTGACGACCTGGGCGCGATAGCCTTCGGCCTGTTCCAGCAACTGGGCGGCTTCACCACGGGCGGCTGCGACCACCTGGTTTGCATACAAGTCGGCCTGTTTTTGCAACGTATCGCGCGTCTGTTCAGCGGCCTGCACCTGACGGAAGCTGTCGATGACTTCGCGCGGCGGATCGGCCCGGTCAAAGTTTACACGCACGATGTTCACGCCACTTTCATAGCTGTCCAAGGTCGCCTGGATCAGTTCCTGAAGCTCAACCGCAATAACGCCACGGTCGCGGTTCAGGATCGGTGCCAGGTTCGAGCGCGCGATGATCTCGCGCATCGCCGCCTCGGACACAGCGCGGATCGTGTCGCGCGGGTCGGCCAGGTTGAACACGAAATGTTCGATGTTGGTGATGTTCCAGACAACCTGAAAATCGATGTCGACGATATTCTCGTCGCCCGTCAACATCAGGCCTTCGTCCAGCCCAGCACCGATATCTTCGATGATTTCGCGCGTGACCGGCAGGATTTCCTTGGTAACAATCGGCCAGGGGGCAAAGTTCAGACCCTCCTGCCCCACGCCGTAGCGTTCACCAAACAGCAGTTCGACGGACTGTTCGGACGTATCGACGCGATAGAAACTGGCAAAGACCCAGATTGCCACCGCAGCCAACAGCACCAGCACGATCGAGCCCTTGCCAAAGCTGGGCAGACCGCCGCCACCTTGGCCGCCACCGCCGCCATTGCGACGGCCCGCGTCACCACGCCCGCCCATCAGCACGCGCAGTTGCTCCTGGCCCTTTTTCATCAGCTCGTCGATCTCGGGGATCTGCGGGCCGTCCTCGCCGGGGCGCTTGCCGCCCCCGCCCTTTTGTGGGCCACCAGACCCGTTGTTGCCGCGGTCTCCACCGCCGCCCCATGGGCCGCCATTGTCACTGGCCATATGGTCCTGTCCTTCCTAAAAAACTTGCAGGTATGCCGTGAAAATGGCCCCGCAGGTGACATTATTCAACCCGAACGGGTCGGGTTCTTCATCAATACGATTTCTTCGGACATGGTCGGGTGTACCGCCACGGTCCGGTCGAAGTCATCTTTCGTTGCGCCCATCTTGACCGCCACGGCGGCCAGTTGGATCATTTCGCCCGCGCCATCGGCGACGATATGCACGCCCAGCACTTTTTGCGTCTTTTGGCTGACCACCAGCTTATACAGTACGCGTTCGTCCACACCGATAAAGCTTTTCTGCATCGGGCGGAAGGCGGCGCAATAGACATCCACGGGCTCTTGCGCGCGGGCCTCTTCCTCGCTCATCCCCACGGTGCCATATTCCGGCTGGGTGAACACGGCGCTGGCGACATCTTCATGGTCCGGTTTGGTCGGGTTGCCCTTGAACACGGTTTCAACAAAGGCCGCGCCTTCGCGGATCGCCACAGGGGTCAGGTTGATGCGGTTGGTCACGTCCCCCACGGCAAAGATCGACGGCACGTTGGTTTGCGAGAAGTCATCGACGACCACCTCGCCCCACCGGCCCAGTTCGACACCAGCGTCTTCCAACCCCAGACCCAAGGTGTTGGCGGTGCGGCCCGTTGCAAACAGCACCTGGTCGAACATTTCTTCGCGCCCGTCCGTGCCCTTGACCCAAATGCGCCCGTCCCGTTTCTCCATGCGTTCGACCTCTAGGCCGACATGCAGGTCAACGCCGCGATCAGCGATATGTTCGGACAGAAAGCCGCGCACTTCGTCATCAAAGCCACGCAGGATTTGTGCACCACGATACCATTGCGCCACATGGGCGCCCAGACCGTTGAAAATACAGGAGAATTCACAGGCAATATAGCCGCCGCCGACAATCAGGATACGGTCGGGGAACTGTTCCAGATTGAACACTTCGTTCGAGGTAATACCCAGTTCGGCCCCCGGTGTTTCTGGCGTGAACGGATGGCCGCCGGTAGCGACCAGAATGTGCTTGGCGGTGAAGACTTCACCGGTCGACAATTCGACCGTGTGCGGATCTTTCACCGTGGCGCGCGCATCAAAGATGTCGGCCCCGGCCCCGCCCAGGTTCTTGCGATAGATGCCCTCCAGGCGATCCAGTTCGGCGTGCAGCATCGGGCGGAAACGGTCCCAGTGGAACGTCCCGGCCTGATAATCCCACCCATAGGCGCGCGCCGCATCGGCGGCCGGGCCATAGCCCGAGGCGAACACCATCAGCTTTTTCGGCACACAGCCCCGGATGACACAGGTCCCCCCCATGCGGAATTCTTCGGCCAGGCCCACCTTGGCCCCGGTTTCAGCGGCGACGCGGCCGGCGCGGACACCGCCCGACCCACCACCGATGACGAAAAGATCATAGTCAAATGCCATGTTGGCCCTCAGATATCTGCAAAGAGGTTCGTGGTATCGACGAACTCGATCCGGTCTTCCTCGTGTGTGCCTTCGTTGATGTCGGTGACCTCGACCCGGCCATCGCCGTGACCAATCACCACGACATCGCAGATATCAATGAACAAGCCATTTTCAACCACCCCGGGGATTTGATTCAACACCAGCGACAGTTGCCGCGGGTTGCCGATGCGTTGCAGGTGCAGGTCAACAATGTGGTTGCCTTCGTCGGTCACGAACGGCGCGTCGCCGTTCATGCGCAGCGTGCTTTTCTGGCCCAGAACGTCCATCGATACCAGCATTTCTTCGACCAGCGCCTTGGTGGTCTGCCAGCCAAACGGGATGACTTCGACCGGCAGCGGGAAGGCCCCCAGGCTTTCAACCTGCTTTGAGGGGTCCGCGATAACGATCATTTGATCCGATGCGGTCGCAACGATCTTTTCCTGAAGGTGGGCGCCACCGCCCCCCTTGATCAGGCACAGGTCGGGGTCGAATTCATCCGTGCCGTCAATGGTCAGGTCCAGCCAGCGGGCTTCGTCCAGCGTAACAACATTGATGCCGACTTCGCGCGCCAGAACGGCGGTGCGGGCAGAGGTGGGCACGCCGGTGATCTTCAGGCCTTCGTCGCGGATCAGTTCGCCCAAACAGCGAACCATCCAGGCGGCAGTGGACCCCGTACCAAGGCCAACGCGCATGCCGTCTTCGACGAACTCAACCGCCCGTTTGGCGGCAACGAATTTGGCAGTATCAATGGGTGACAATTCCCCAGACATGGCAGCGACTCCCCGTATGTGCCCCTTATGTGCCCGGCGGTTATAGGAAAGAAGCGCGCCGGGGGCGAGGGGGCGGTGGATTTTTTCAGCTAATCCGGTGAAAATTCTTTGAACGAATTCTGGTCCGGCCCACCATTGCCGATGTGTCCTGGATCGTCTGTCCCGTTGCAGATGGGCAATCCTTCGCGTCATCAGCCTTCGACAAACCCGGCGCGGTTCACGCCGACGCAAACCTGCTGCTTGATCCGGGCTGGAAACCCGCTCCGGGGCGCAGTAGCGTGGTGCCATGTATCGCTTGCACTATGCCCCGGACAACGCGTCCCTTATCGTCCGCATCACGCTGGAGGAGTTGGGCATTCCCTATGAAACCCTGCTGGTGGATCGCAGCGTGAATGCCCACAAGAGCGGTGCGTATCTGCGGGTGAACCCGATGGGGCTGATCCCAACGCTGGAGACCCCCGAGGGGCCAATTTTCGAAACTGGCGCAATCCTGTTGTGGCTGGCGGATCGGCACAAAAAACTGGCCCCCGCGCTGGATGCGCCCAACCGTGGCGCCTTCCTGTCTTGGCTGTTTGCCACCTCGAACGGGCTGCACACCGATATGCGACAGTTGTTCCATGCGCCGCTCTATGCCGGGCAGGACCCAGAGGGGCATCGCGATGCGACCCGCGCCCGTGTGCGCGCCCATCTTGACCGACTATCGACCCTGTCCAAGGCCGGGCACAGCTGGTTTGGCGCCCACAGCCCATCCGTGCTGGACATCTATGTCGGCGTGATCCTGCGTTGGTTGGCGCTGTATCCCAAGGGTGGGGCCGACTGGTTTGCTCTGTCCGACTGGCCCTGGTTGCTGGCTCTGGCGGAACGGCTGGAAACGCGCCGCGCGGTTCAGGTGGCCGTTTTGGCCGAAGGGTTGGGCCCAACCCCTCTGAGCGCGCCGATCTACGCCAATCCGCCCGAAGGGGTGGCGACCTGAGATGCCCACCCCATATGCCATCCAGACCGGGGGGCGGGACAACCGAATTGGAAAGACGCCCCCTATAAAAGGGCCTATGAGTACGACCATGAGCAAGTATTTCTTCATCGCACTGGGGTGGTTGGCCGTCGGGCTGGGGTTGATCGGCGTCATCCTGCCCGGACTGCCCACCGTGCCCTTCATGCTGCTGGCCGCTTTCGCCTTTGGCAAGGGCAGCCCCACAGCGCGGGTTTGGCTTATTGAACACGCCCATTTCGGCCCTGGCATTCGCAACTGGGAAGAAAACGGCGCGATTTCGCGCGGGGCCAAGGTGCTGGCCACCTCGATGATGGCCTTGATGTTTGCCATCAGCCTGATCCTGGGCGCCGCCTGGTGGATTTTGCTTTTGCAGGCCGTATTCATGGGGGTGGGGGCGTGGTTCGTTCTGACACGCCCGGACGGGTCGAACACACGCCCCGACGCCTGAGGCCAAAAAGCGTCGCTTTTTGGCCGACATGGGCCCTGGGGATGGCGCAATGTGGTCAGGTTCCAACGCGCGAGGCATCCATGTTTCTTTCCGTCTTTGACATGTTCAAAGTAGGGGTCGGCCCGTCATCGTCCCACACGATGGGGCCAATGGTGGCGGCTGGCCGATTTCTGGACCTGCTGCGCGCTCAACCTTTCGCTGTCACGGGCCTGCGGGCCTCGCTGCACGGGTCATTGGCCTTTACCGGTGTAGGCCATGCAACGGATCGCGCCACCATTCTGGGCCTGGCCGGGTTCCTGCCCGACAGCTATGACGCCACGCGCGCCGAGACCGCGCTGGCGCAGATCGACACCGATGGTCAGGTCACGCCCGAAGGTCTGGGCACGTTGACGTTCCAGCCCAAACGCGATCTGGTGTTTGACTTTGACCACCCCCTGCCCGGCCATGCCAACGGCATGATCCTGATGGCCACGGACGCCCAGGGCGATGTGGTGGTTCAGGAAACCTACTACTCGATCGGCGGCGGCTTCGTCGTGACCGAGGCCGACCAGATGGCCGAACCCATACTGGACGAACAAGACGCGAAATCGCACCCCTATCCGTTTGAAACCGCCGCGCAGATGTTGGCGATGGCCAAAGCGTCAGGCAAATCCATTGCCGAGATGAAGCGCGCCAATGAACTGACCCACCAGGGTCCCGGCGCGTTATCTGACGGCATCGCGCGGATCTGGCAGGTGATGGACGATTGCATCACGCGGGGGCTGGGCACAGGCGGCATCCTGCCCGGCGGCCTGAATGTGAAACGTCGCGCGCGAAGCATTCATGAATCCCTGCTGGCCGAACAGGGCCTGAACCTGGCCGCACCCCATACGATCAACGACTGGATGAGCGTTTACGCCATGGCCGTGAACGAAGAAAACGCCGCCGGAGGCCAGGTCGTGACGGCGCCCACCAATGGGGCGGCGGGGGTCTTGCCTGCGGTCTTGCGATACTGGCTGTCCCACGTGCCCAGCGCAGTGCCCTCGCGCATTCCCGATTTCATGCTGACGGCCGCGGCCATCGGCGGCATCGTGAAACACAACGCGTCGATTTCGGGCGCCGAGGCCGGATGTCAGGCCGAAGTCGGCAGCGCCTCTGCCATGGCCGCCGCAGGCCTGACCGCCGTTATGGGCGGCACACCCGAACAGGTGGAAAACGCCGCCGAGATCGCGCTGGAACACCATCTGGGCATGACCTGCGACCCCATCGCAGGGCTGGTGCAGGTGCCCTGCATCGAACGCAATGGTCTGGGCGCGATCAAGGCGGTGTCTGCCGCCTCGCTTGCGCTGCGCGGTGATGGCACACACCTTGTACCGCTGGACGCCTGCATTCGCACCATGTTCGAAACCGGCCGCGACATGCACGAGAAGTATAAGGAAACCTCGCTGGGGGGGTTGGCCGTCGCTGTTCCGAACTGCTGAGGTGAGGTGATCCAATAAGGTCGCGTGCCGCGACGCTTGATGCCTCGCGCAGACGCGCTCAGGCAGGTGGCTGGATCCATCGGCTTGGCAGACAACAGACGAACGGGCCGCGGTGCGCATCACAGGGTGCGCCCGCAAACACCCACAGCGCCCAACCCGAGCGGGGCCTGCCCCCGCGAGAAATCATGCGTCGCGGAACGCGACACCTTTTGGAAAGGCCGCCGCTGGTCTAGGGTCGCCGGATGCCCCATGACCGTCCCCTTCTTGGCATCCTTCTGATGCTTGGCTTTTGCGTATTGGCGCCGCTGGGCGACAGTATCGCCAAGCTGGTGGGTGGCCGGGTGCCGCTGGACCAGTTGTTGGTGATCCGGTTCGCCTTTCAGGCGTCGATCCTGTTGCCCGTCGTCTGGCTGACCCATCGCCCCCTGGCCATGAGCCCGCGTCTGATACGCCTGACCGCGATCCGCACCGTTCTGCATATCGCCGGCATTGGCTGCATGTTCACAGCGCTCAGGTACCTGCCCATCGCTGATGCCATTGCGATCGCCTTTGTCATGCCCTTCATCATGCTGCTGCTGGGCAAATACGTGTTGGGAGAGGAGATCGGGCCGCATCGCCTGAGCGCATCCATCATTGGTTTCCTGGGAACCCTTCTGGTGATCCAGCCGAATTTTGCCGCCGTTGGTGCCCCCGCCCTGTTGCCCCTGGCCGTCGCGGTTATCTTTGCCCTGTTCATGCTGGTCACCCGCCAGATGGCGAAAGAGGTCGACCCGATCTCGCTTCAGACCATGTCGGGCCTGATGGGCAGCGCCGTGTTGATCCCCGTCGCGCTGTTTTTGCGCCCCGACACCGGGCTGATCCCCCCCAGCCCCGCCGACTGGCCCCTTCTGATCGCGCTTGGAACGCTGGGCACGCTCGCGCATCTGTTGATGACCTGGAGCCTGCGCTTTGCCCCCGCCGCCACTCTGGCCCCGATGCAATACCTGGAAATTCCCTTTGCCACGCTGATCGGCTGGGCCATCTTCAACGACCTGCCCAACGGTCTGGCCAGCGCGGGCATTGCGGTGACCATCGGTGCCGGCCTTTACGTGATCGCGCGCGAACGACACGTGGCCGTCACCCCGCCGCCAGCGCCTTGATCACCGCGGCCAAACCGGCGCGCGGCACGATGACCAACATGCCGGGCCGATCAAACCACAGCTCGACCCGGTCCCGCGCCACCTCGTTCGAGGTGCCGACCCGATCCCAGGGCGCAAGCGTCAGCGCCTCAAAGGACCAGCGCAGCCCGGTCATGCGCGCAACGATCCCTGCCATCGGAAACAGCGACAGGCGCATTCCAACCGGCAGGTCCAGCGTGATGTGATCGGGCACATGGAAACAAATGTCTTCCTCGCCGATCAGAATGCAGGCACGGTCCGCATGACGCACCAGACTGTTGTAACAGGCCAGTTCGTGATCCAGCCGCCCGCCGGTAAACCCGACACCCAGCACCAGAGGCGCCGCGACCGAGCGCAAGGCCTTGTCGAAATCAGTGCTGTCCTGTTCCGAAATATGCTGAAGCCGCTCAGACCCGATGACATCGCGCGCGCCTTGTGAAAGCGAATCCAGATCGCCCACGACCCGCACCGGAACATGGCCCAACGCCAACGCCCGATCCGCCCCGCCATCCGCCGCCACAAGAATCGGCGCATGCGTCAACATTTCCTCAAGACATGCTGCGTTAAGCTTGCCGCCGCCGATAAGGGTCACATATTCGCAAAATGGCAAGAAATCCGGGTTCATGACTGTTATTGTCTCCATTTGGGAAACTAAACACATTCCCGCCTCGAAAAAATACCGGGTTTTCCCCGGTTCTGTTCCAAATTTCGAACCAATACATGGTAAACACACTGTTGCTGGATCGGGGGAGAAAGCGAGTTGAACATGGTGAGCACCAGTAAGATTCTCACTGTATCATACGGCACATTCTCGTGCACGCTCGAAGGGTTCGACGAGCCTTTCAACACGATGAAGTCCATCGCGGAGTATTTCCGCGACCTGGCCGCCGATGATCGGTATTTTGGGGCAGAACCGCCCACGCCGGATGCAGACATGTTGCATCGCATCGCTGAACGCGAGATCCAGAAGCGTGTCGAAGCACGCGTGGAAAACGACGAAGTCGTTCTGCGCCAGGCCGACGCCGCCGCACCGCGCATCAAGCCCGCCGCCGCGACGCTGATCCCGGGGGAAACCCTGCTGGACAATGACGCACCGGCTGAGCCGCGCCCAATCCAGGACGCGCCACAGGCCGCCCTGCTGGTCGACGCCGCACCTGCTGAGGTTGCCGCGCCCCTCCAACAGGACACGCCCGCCGCAAGCGCTCTGCCGGACGACCTGCCGACAGATTCGATTGCCGCCAAGCTGCAACGCATCCGCGCCGTGGTCGATCGGGGCCACGAAGCCGAGGCCGCCAGCGATTATGTCGAAGACCAGCATGCCGAACCGTTTTTCGAACCGGCCCCGGCGCTGAGCGAGACTTTCGAGGATGTCGTCGAGGGCGACGCCCTGGTCAGCACCCCGACCGAAATCGAAGTTGCCACCGACGTTGCCCCTGAAGAGGCTGCGCAGGACTTCGTTGAGGACACACGCGCTGACGCGGATCAGGATGACGTGGCCACCAATCCGCAGGACGCCTCCGTCGCACAAGACGCGGCAGAGGAGCCTGAGGTCACTGACAACAGCAGCTATGACGACGCAGAAGACGGTGCTGGAACTGATGACGACGCCGCTCTGGCCGCCGTTCTGGGGTCGATCACCGTGTCTGACGCCGAACCGGAGGCCCCTGAGAGCGACCTTGACGCCGTGCAGGACGCCACAGACAGCGACACGGACAGCGACACGGACAGCGATGATGCAATCAGCGCGGTCATGGCTGGGCTTGCTGCACATGACGCGGCCGAAGCTGACGCGCTGTCCGATGCCGAGACTGCCGAAACCGTCGCCGACACCGCCGATCGGATCCTGGCCGACGAAACGACCGAGGACTGGGACGTCGCCCTGGGCGATGACCTGGAAGCCGCTCTGGACACCGCGATCGAAGGCGACGAAGACGAAAACGTCTTTGCCGAAGAGGAAATCGCCGTAGAGGTTGCCGCAGAAACCGAAGCCGAAACGGCCCAGGAGGCTGCTCCGCGCCCGGTTGCCATCGCCCGTGTGGTCAAGGTGAAACGCGCCGATTTCACACCTGTGGAAACGCTCGAAACCCAAGGCAACGACGACAGCATGTTGACGCCCGAGGAGGAAGCCGACCTGATGGCCGAGCTGGCCGAGGTCGAGCGGGACACTGTTGACGAGGACGAAGCACCGCAGCGCCCCGCCTTTGAAGAAGCCGCTGGTTTCGACGAAAACGACGCCGCTGTTGATCGCATCCTGGCCGAAACCAACACCAAGATGGAAAGCACCGACGTCAGCCGTCGCCGTTCTGCCATCGCGCATCTGAAGGCCGCCGTTCAGGCGACCCGCGCAGACGCAGATGCTGGTGACGACGCTGTGGATGACGACAGCACCGAGGCCTATCGTGACGATCTTGCCCGCGTGGTGCGTCCGCGCCGCCTGGGGGCTGGTCACAAACACGCGCCGCGCCGCCTGGCCCCGCTGATGCTGGTGTCCGAGCAGCGCGTTGATGCGCCTGAAGCTGAACAGGCCGTCGCCGTGCGCCCGCGCCGCGTGACCAAAGGCGCTTTGGCCCTGGAGACCGAAGGAGAAGCCGAAATCTCGCCCGCCGTCGATGGTGCCGTGACCTTTGCCGCCTTCGCCGATCAGGTCGGCGCCGAAGGCATGGGCGATCTGCTGGAAGCCGCTGGCGCCTATGCCACCTTCATCGAAGGGCGTCCGCATTTCTCGCGGCCCCAGATTATGAAGCTGGTTCTGGCTCATGACCCCAGCGAGGATTTCACCCGCGAAGAAGGTCTGCGTGCTTTTGGCAAGCTCATGCGCGAAGGTCGCATTCGCAAGATCAAACGCGGCCAGTTCGTCCTGAACGAGGCCACCCGCTTCCGCCCGGACGCGCAACGCCAAAGCGCTTGATCCGAGCAAAACCAAACACAAAAGGGCCCCT
>Ga0209345_10005156_pt1 | contig 12280 bp, 10 predicted proteins | sample Cruoilmetagenom7_FD_187294 | JGI IMG/M metagenome (GOLD analysis project Ga0209345, IMG submission 187294) | Oil polluted marine microbial communities from Coal Oil Point, Santa Barbara, California, USA - Sample 7 (SPAdes) (version 2) | ecosystem: Environmental > Aquatic > Marine > Oil seeps ...
AAAAAATCACTTGCACCTGTTAGCGCAAATCACTAATATACCGCCCGTCTTAACGACACTTCTAAAATGTGCGTCCGTAGCTCAGTTGGTTAGAGCGCTGCCTTGACATGGCAGAGGTCGGTTGTTCGAGTCAACTCGGACGCACCACTCTCTTATCAAGAAAAATCTCAAATATTCAATAAGTTAGTAGCCAAGATAAATCCACTATCCCAGTCGCAAATTTTATTGGTGACCAAACGGTGACCATTCAGTGCCCTAGCCTATTTTAGCATCCGCTTTTTTCAAAACCCTTTGCACTATGTACTCAAAGGCTGATCTGACTAATTATTCAATTTTATGAATACGGCTTTACAAAAAATCTATCGATAAGCAAAAAGAATAATTACTCATCAGGGCTGTAAATAAATAGATCACCAGGCGTACATTCAAAAAATTCACACATTTTGTTCATAACTTCTAGTTCTATTCGAGCTGCTTCATCGTGGTAAATCCGCTGGATCGTACCCCTATTAATTCCTGTCGCCTTGGCAAGATCTGACATCTTTAACTTTCTCTCAGCTAAAAGAACAGCAATGTTAGATTTTATCATTCAATAGACCTTTTTTATCTTCTATAGACAAAAAATGCTTGCAGGGGATTTTATATATGCTAAATTATCTCCTGTAGACAATTTTAATCTACTAAAAATACTTTTTGTTGATTGGAGATATTACTATGAGTCGCACATATCTGACAACTGATGAGCTTGCTAAACGCATTAAATATGAGCCACGCACTATCCGCAATTACCTTAAAGACTCAGTGCTTCTTGAGGGCATCCATTACTTTCACCCTTTTGGTGGCCGAAAGATCCTATTTATTTGGGAAAAAGTCGAATCTGAAATGATGAGAGATACCTTCTTGGATAGCAAAGCGATTGGATAAGGAGAGCTGATAATGGCATCAATCAATTCGAGAGCTGGAAAGCTAGTCGTAGATTTTAGGTATGAAAAACAGCGGTGCAGAGAAACGACCGTTTACGTTGATACCCCAAGCAACAGAAAAAAACTTAAAAAAATAATCGAGCGGATGGAAGCTGAACTTATCCTGGGAACCTTCAAATATGAGGAATATTTTCCCAACTCCGAACGCGGTCGAAAGCTATCTCAGTTAAACCAATTAAGAGCGGCCTCACAAACTAACACTGCGCCACTTTTTTCTGACTTCTCTGAGCTTTGGTTTCGGGAACGCGAAGGCGAATGGAGAAAAAGCTATATACAAACAGTTCGATATACGCTCGATTCATATTTGATCCCGCAGCTAGGCGAGTCAAAAGTAAATGAAATAACTAAAGCGGTAATAATGGAGTTTCGAGCGTCGTTACTCAAGACCACCTCACATCTTGGTACCAACTTAAGTAACGCTCGTATCAATAAAATCATGAGCATCGCTAGAATGATCTTAGTGGAAGCATCTGACCGATTTGACTTCCCCAATCCATGGCTAAATATCAAACCACTTAAAATTAAACGCACAGATGTGAATCCGTTTTCGCTGGAGGAAATCAAACGTTTCATCAACGCTGTTCGGCCGGATTTCAAAAATTACTACATCGTTCGTTTCTTTACCGGCATGAGGACAGGTGAAATAGATGGACTTCATTGGGAGAATATTGATTTTAACAAGCGTCAGATTTTAGTACGTCACTCTAAAGTCATGGATGAGCTTGTTGAGACGAAAACTGACGGTTCATTTCGACAAATCGACATGAGCCAAACTATTTTTGACGCACTAAAATCACAAATGAAAATCACTTTCGGAAAATCGGACTTTGTGTTTTGTTCACCGAATGGTTCGCCCCTCCAGCACAACAATGTGACAAAACGTATTTGGTATCCAACCCTAGAATACCTAGGACTTTCGAAACGTAAACCCTATCAAACAAGGCACACAGCAGCTTCCTTATGGCTCGCTGCTGGCGAAAATGCAGAGTGGATTGCCCGTCAATTAGGTCATGCTAATACCCAGATGCTCTTCAAAGTTTACTCTCGTTATGTTCCAAACCTTACACGTAAAGACGGCTCGCTCTTAGACAAAGTTCTCACTGAACATTTAAATGACTTGAATAAGTCAGAGGATTAATACAATGTTAAATTCAGAAGCAAATACAAGTCACGAAAATAATCATAACATCACCCGCTGGGGTGATACCCCCTCACCCATCACTCAAAAGAACCAAAGCCTGCGTATTAAAACTATTGCACAAAGCATTAACGATGGCTATCTCTCGGGTTTGTATCGGATCACCGGTGTCATAGTTAAAATCGCCAAAAATGGTGAACCCTATGTAAGCATCCGACTGAGTGATTCTACTGATGACGTTCATGCAATTTTATGGCCTGAGCGAAAGCCGCTAAATTGGAACCCGCCCTACAGAGATTCAATGAACACTTGTGTTTATGCCTCAGGCTCTGTTAATTATTTTTCTACTTCAAGTAATACAAATCCTGCTGAAAAGAAGCCAACTATCGTCGTTGATGAAATACGCTTGGCAATGGAAGAAGAACTTTATGAAGCACCAGCACTCACTACTTTACCGCGGTTATATTGCCCAAATAAAGAAGTATTCGATAAGTTAATCAGTACCGCTAAAGGGCTGAAAAATCCTCCATTGAAACGATTTGTTTGTCGTGTTCTCAACCAAGATCAAGTATTTCAGAGGTTCTTGCAAGCTCCTGCTAGTACAAAGTATCACCATTCTTATCCAGGTGGCCTTGTAGAGCATTCCGTTGAAGTTGCGTGTATTATTAACAATATTGAACTTTACCGAAGTCCTAATGAGAAAGAGCTGGCGATTGTAGGCGGTCTACTGCACGACATCGGAAAGGTTCGAAGTTACAATAACTTCGGAAGTATGAGCCTTAATGGGAAATTAACCGACCACAATGCTCAAACGCTAGAAATTTGTGCCGAAGCATTAAGAGAGCTGGACTCCGACAACTACAAGCTTGCTGAAGCCCTACGCCATATCTGGACGTGTTCATCACCTGGCTCTCGCTATGGCCGTCCTGCCAAATTTGCGATCTCTCATGTAGTTTCAACCGCTGACAGAATTAGTGCTGAGTTTGGGAATGAAAATGCCGCATTTGCATCTACTCCAACCAATCAGAATCTGGCAAGACTTGGTCAATTAGAGTACTGCCGTCTAGCTTGATGTGGCCTCAATGAGAAGCCAATTTACCGGTTGCGCTTCTCACCTTTTTAACGAAAAGTCTGCTGTGTGCCAGGAGCGGACGTTAACGTCCGGCTTTGAGGCGGCCTTGCTATATCGCGTATCCACAGTACTCCGGCTTCCGAAATAGGGTGCGTTGCCTAGCTTCATCTAACCAAGAAAATTTCTCATGCAGTCCATGCGCAACAACAAGTCGTTCTGCGAGTTCGACTTTTTGCAAGAAATAGAGCGAACGCAAGATGTTGTATAGCGCATTTGTCTTGTCGAAAATATGGAAGTACTGTGACCTTACAGAGTCTTCTGAACTTAAGAACGAAGCCTTGGCTTCCTCAAGATCAAGCTCATAAACCCGAGTGTAGCTCTCCGAGAAGTCTAGATCACGCGCGAAATAAAACAGAGCCGACAAACCTGCCAGTTTTTCTGGCGTGAGATTGGACTTAACGGTCTCCCAAACCTCCGCACGTCTCTTGGTGTCGTTCACAATAGCTTCAAACATTTCGCCGGAACCCCACTCGCTAGCTTCAACTTCGGTTGGGACTTTATCAGATGGAAGGTCGTGGTGCTTAAACCAATAGCTGAAAAATTCTTCAATATAGGACTCTTCAACCCCGAGTAAAGGAATCGTTATCCCAATTGCCGGCGCGAGTTCAAAATGCGATTCGATGAGCTTAATGCTCTCAGAGAGTTCTTTGCTACCAATATTGAAGTGTTTCTTGAGAAATTCCTTAGTTGTACTAAATGAATCTGCCGCCCACGTTGTTCGAGGGGGAAGAAAGGATGCCATTTCGAACAGATTCTTTCGCGACAGTCGTTTTGTAAAAGACCCACATTGATATTCATCGCAAAGGTATTTATTTAAGCGATGTAAGTCATCCAAGGCTGCTTCTAGCTCCCCGAAACTGCGCTTCAATACTACAAAGTTGATGACCGCGACATCTACGAGATGCTTTTGACTCTCATTATCAAGTGGGTACCGAAATGTTTGTCCGGTGGCATCGACTTCGGCGAAGTCCTTGATCTTTGTATCAAGCCTTTTGATTATTGGGTCGTAGCGATCGTCGGCAGCTTGGGCCTTTTGAGCGAAGAAACTCCAAATATTTCCTATATCGTGTGAACCAGCCAAGTCGAATTGGAGGTTACGACATCTGGCTTTTTCGATAAGGATAAGTTCTGAAATTGTGCCTTTCAGGCGAAGTTCTAGTGAATGCCTCATATTGAAACAAACCGGATAAACCATCTCGTCAACCGAGTGCCCTAACCCCCGTTCACTAAGAACTAAGTCAATCAGAATAGTTGCTGCTTGGGAAAATCCTTTGGCGTAATCCCAGTACCCAGGGAAACCATTTTCGCCTACACATGCATTTGCCCAAGTGGGGGCACTACCAATGAAAGTTGTATTGTTCCTAGCCACTGCAGTCACCAAGCGATATAACGCCGCCAGCACGCGCGGCTTTGTAGTGGAAGCGAAGCCGTAACGGAAAAGCCGTCGCTGTGCCTGGCCTTGTTAAGCATCATTTGACTCCAAGCTCCTTTCTCATTTGCTGCACGATTTCCTCAAACAGCACTTGGGTTCTTTCGCCTTTTTCCTTCATCTCGCCAGATAGGCTCGCGCTTGGATTATTGATGTCCATTTGATCCAGGTTTCCCATTACGGAACACGATGAATCTATAAGCTCGCGCTGTATATTTACGTACTCGTTAACTTTTTGGAGAAGCTTCTCGGAACAGACCAAGCGCAGACCGTGAAGCTCTTGTGTTGCTTGAGTGAAGGATTTCCGGACATCTGCTGTAAGATTGTTCACCTCCTGATTAAGGCGAACCAACAGATCAGAAGACTGCCCCTCCGTAGTAAGAATTTCATTCATGCAGCTTGCATAAGTTTCGCTCATAAAGCGCTCGAAATCAGCATGACGAGACGAGGCAATCTGCTCTAATGCCTTTAGGTAGTGCTTGTACTCTTCATAACGTATCTCGAAGTTTCTTCGTTTCTTGTCATCCCAGCGCTTCAAAAGGAAGAAGATCAGCGGCCCAACAATGGCGGAAACGATGGCAGCGACAACCGCTGGCTGCAATATTGCCTCAACTGTCACTATTTCCCCCTGAAATGCTTAACATTTGCATATTGTGCGTGCGCACTTTGTACTCTCTTCAATTGAATAGTTGCGAGCTCTTAAGTTGCTGATTAAGCGACCATAGCTGCCTTTTAAATCGTCTGAGTTAGTAAAGTAATTTGAGCATGCTTAGCTGCATTCTAACGTGCGCAACTTATCTAACTCTAATTTTTCGTTATGTCATTGACAGTAAAAGACTTAAATACACAATACAATAACAAAACGCGCACTATTGCTGAGGTAATTGTGCCTTGCCTGGTTCGCGCCATCCAGACTTATTAATAACAGCGAGGCGAGTTACTCGTTAAATTAGGCAAAAAGCCCGATGGTCCGCTTTTCGCTCATAGCGGACGTTAAGTAATGTACGAAACTTTATACAAAAAGCCGGTCTCTTTGAGTTGCGCTGCTCTCTGACAATGAACTCAAATATCGGACTACTTAAGCGCTTTCTAGCACACTTCTAGGTTGCAAATTTGTTATAAAGGAGTAGTTTAATTGGTGAAAAAAAATCTAACCAGGGAATGGCGCGAAATGAAACTCTCCAACGTTCTATCTACCGTTAACCAGTTTGAGAAGTCTAAGTTCATTAACTTTCTTGACCGCATATGCACAGAAGCCAGCTCACACAATAAGCAAGTGGCAAAACAGTTCAAGAATATCGATGGTCAAATAAAAAATGCGTCCAGCGGCGAAGTTACTCAGCTATTCAAACTTGCCCAGCCGTTATTCCAAAAAGAAGTGAAGTCGCAGCTAGCACTCAGCGGCGCACAAGCCGCCCTCTTGGTTAATATTCTAACTCGTGATGGAAACTGTGTCGCGCGAATCTCCTGGATAGAACAGCTATACGAGGAAGAGTGGAAACAAATTGACGCTCAGGCGAATAGCCTTAAATCGCTTTTCAACGAAGCTGAACAAACAGAAATTTATGATGAGCCTAAACGCTTGGGTATTTACTACGCCTGTCTGCATGAAGCACTCCATAATGACGAGCGCTCAAACCGGGAAGCCAAAATCACTGATGAAGAGCGCGGCATACTGAACGTGCTTGCTCATAAACTTGACGTCACCGCTGATAACCGAGTTGCCATTGAACACTTAATCGACCCGATCCCTAAAACCGGCGTTTCAGACTGTCTCAATCAGCTACGTGAAATAGGCATTGTCTTCGTTTCTAAAAAGCATCAAACCGTTTATGTTCCTGATGAAATTGTCGCATTGCTGCATCGTATTCAAACCAAGGAGCTTGCAGATAAGCACCTTTTAAGAATATTGCGTACATTCTCGGATGCGGAGTTATCTAATATCTTAAAAAGTCATGACAAGCGTATTCGTGGTGTCAGCCGTAATGAGAAAATCGAAACTGTTTTCAAGATGGGCTTATCGGTAACTCAAATTCTTAGTGAGGATATGCACGGTGAACAATCTGGCGTCAATGAGAGGAAAGACCGTCTGAAATCATTAATTGAAGATTTACAGCTTTCGCTCGACAAGCTCGGAACAAATCTGGACGAGCGTTGCGGACTGATTATTGGCGCTCTTAACTCGTCTGCAGACCATGAATTCAACATCTTGTCTGCGACGGGATACAAATCACTATTTACGACATTAAGTCAGCACATGCCGGAATTACCGAAAATGCTGAAAGAGGAGTTTGAGCTCGAACCCAATCAGGACATAGATATTGAGAAGTTACGCGCGCTTGCCATAACGCCTTATGACATTCTTTTTATGCTATCAAATGAACAAGTAAAGAGCTTAAAGTCTGACATGGGTATTACGCGCAGAGGGGACCCTCGACAGATTATTCTTGAGAGCTTCGCTGATGCTACCGACAAGTTGGTTGAAAATTACGAGGCGCTGGCAAAAAGAGATTTGGCTGCGTTGAGGCATAAAGGTATTGAAATAGCGGAAGCTGATATTGGTGTTAAATTTGAAGAAGTCACCAAGGCCATATTCGAAGAGCTTGGCTTAATGGTAGACGAGGACTTACGGCGCGATATCAATACAGCGAAGGACAAAGCTGACATTCTGCTTTCCTTAAGTGAAGACGATATCATTATTGGCGAAGCCAAAACGTCTAAAAAGGGAGATTTCGCGAAATACTCAACAACATCTCGCCAGGTTAAATCCTACGTTAGCCGCTGTGAAGCCACAGGTAAGCGCGTTGCACAAGTCTTAATTATAGCTCCTAGCTTTTCTAACGACTTTGTTGAATCGGCAGAAATGGATACCGAAGTAAACATTTCGCTGCTGGAAGCGGGAGGTTTGAAGAAAATATTGGAAGCATATAAGTCCCGCAGAAACCCGAAGTTTTCGGCAAAGTTATTTACTAAGGGTGGGTTATTGAAAGCGGACTTAATCGCTAAAAACATATAGTTCAAATAAAAGGCGATTTTTAGCAAGCAGTGAAAATTAGTTTTTTTTAACCCTGAAAATTATAGTAGCTCGGATGAGAGCTAGGTTTACATTACCGTGATGATTGGTTATTAGCACTCAAAAATATTAAGGACAATGGAATGTTAGTAGGTTGTTTAGTAAGACACTTCAAGGTATATGAAAATATTGTATTTGCGCCCATTACTCTAGGTGTTGATGGCAACCTTTCAGTATTTACGGGAAATAATGGTGTTGGGAAAAGTTCAATTCTAGAGGCAATTGATCACTTTTTTCATCAAGGTAAGTGGACTGTAAACAATAACGCAAAAAAGTCGGAAGCGTATATAGCCCCTCTATTTTTAATTAAAAAGGAGGATTTTGAATCACCAATATCAGAAGAACTCCTAAATGCGGTGAGTGATTATTTTTGGAATGTTGATGAAACCGCTAATGCAACAATATCAAAAAATGATTCTCTTAAAGGGTTCCTGTCATATAGAGATGAACTAAAATCAAATTTCGATCAAGAGAAGTATTATCTCTTCTTAGTTGGACTAAAATATCCAAACGAAGCTCCAAGCTTTGTTACGTTCGAAAGCGACCTGAGAGACGATATCTCTAATAAAGGTATCGAATTGAATGGTCTTGAGAAATTATATAAGTCTATTCTAGACCATTACTCATATGTATATATTCCAGTGGAGTCAGCTACTCAGAATATATTGAAACTAGAATCCTTCGAATTACAAGAGCTTATGGATCGAGATGTATTAGATGAAATTGATGGAATATTGAACAAGCGAATTAGTGTTCCTAGGGAGTCATTGGGTTTAGAACGAGGGCCTGCGAGCGTTGGGTTTTCGCCGTTAAAACATATAAATGACAAATTAGACAGATTTATCAATGAAGCTAATACTTCCATCCAAAACCTTGGATCTAGTTATGCCTTTTCCACAGAAAGAAATCAAAAAAGGAACCTTTCTGTACAAGATATTAGGGATAGGATTTTGGATGAATATTTTTCAATTAGAGTGCTCCGAAAAGACGGAAAACTAATTGAAGACTTAAGTTCTGGAGAGCAAAGAATTGCTTTGTTCGATATAGCGTATTCACTGCTAAGTCAAGGTAAGAGAACAAAGAAAAATCTTATTTTCGCTGTAGACGAGCCTGAGTCATCGATGCATATGTCTCAATGCTACAGGCAGTTTTTAAGGATAAGTAAAATTAGTAGCGAATATGGTCATCAAGTGCTAATGACATCCCATTGGTATGGCTTTCTTCCAGTAATAGAGTTTGGATACATCAATCATATAGAGAATAGCGGGATGCTAAAAATTTCTCAACATGCACTTCGAACGGTTACGAGTGAACAAAAGATGTTGCCAGATGATATTTCGCTTAAAAGTATGTTTGATCTAGTCTCATCGGTAATAGGAATGATGAGAAGTGATACAGCAAATTGGCTTGTTTGTGAGGGGATGGATGACCAGATATATTTAAAAGCTTTCTTGGGAAAAAAAGTAGAAAACCTCTGTTTTCTGCCAATGGGTGGAATAGATAACGTCGTAAAATTATATAATTACCTCTATACACCACTATCTGAAAAATCCGAGAAGAAGGAGATTTCTGGAAAAGTTGTGTGCCTCACTGACACTGATAGTCGTCCGGTATATCCCGATAATCATAAGTCCCTAAAGGGAGGGATGCTTACTATAAGAAGAATGGATCTCAATGGTGAGAGTTTCAAACTCTGTGAATTAAACCCGAATTCGGAACGTCACATTACAGTTATTGAAGACCTGCTTGATGCTCATATATTTTATGACGCGTGCAAAGATGTTGTGACTAGGTGCGGAAACGACGAAATAAAAGACTTGTTTTCAAAAATGAAATTAAGTGATGGCGTCAAATACAGCGGATTTAGTGAAAACCTAAACTGCATGGAGGGCAACGATGTAGAGTCGCATAAGAGAAAAGAAGAACTCTATGAATTTTTCTCATTGCACGATATTAAGTATAAAATCGCAACGGCATACGTTGAAATATTCGAAAAATCAGAAGCCGATAATCCGCAATGGGTCGATAGTATAGTTGAGCTTTACTGTGGAAGGTTGGCTACTCCGTCAACTGAACTGGATGGCTGAACCGCGAGTACACGTCCGCAGTTTGCACAAATTCGAAGGTCAGCTAAGAGCGACTTTCGGACCTTTGTGCCCATGAAAAATTAATTTAGCTCTCCACTCAAAGCCGTCCTTAGTTACGTCAACAAATGAAAAAATACTTGCTTAGTCACTGAGACAGCAAGAGACTTATGTTTTAAAAAGTAGCTTTGCTATTGATTTACTAATGACCGACTGACTGAGATATGCTCTATTACCGTCGCATGACAATGCGCAATCATTAGCTAATTTTGACACTCAAGCCAAAGCGACCCTAGAGGTAAGTAAATTTATAATGTGTAATCATTTTGAAAAAATAAAGAGGCTAGACTTTGAAGTTAATGAGGTTTACACAAGCGTAACTGTTAAACTAGCTGAGGCGATGAAAAACTCTAGCTGTAAACACACCCTCATGAACCTATACCGCTTGATGGCGTCATGCGAGTCCCTTAAAAGTGGGATTGAAGATGCTTTTCACTCCTGTAACTTGTATGTCTCAAAGTCCCTTCTCAGGTCCCTTGTAGAACACTTTTTACGTTTTAATTATCTTTGTTTTTCTCACGTAGAGAGTGAGTCCGACTCCGTAGCTAGAGAGTTCTCGGAGTTTTGCGCTTTGAAGGAGGAAATGGATATTATCAAAGCTATTAATTTCAAGAATAAAATTACTGGCTCTGATGAAATAGATGTAAACGAGGCCATAAGAGCCAAGTTTCCAAATGCAAAAAACTTATCAAACAAGCAAATAGATAAAGTTTCTCAAAAGTGGTCATACAAAAGGATAGTCGATCATGTTTCCAATCTTGATATCGAAGGTTCTGCCGGAATAGCTGACTTTCTCTCGACTTTAGTCCCTTTATATTCACAACTTTCTTCATTTATTCACGGTGGGTTAAGTGCTAACGAATATGTAATGTCTATAACCGAAGCCAAGCATGAGACCTTAGTGATTGGTGAAGACTATTGGACTGCTTGCAGAATATCTGGGTTTACTAAAGTTTTCTCGACTATGATTGCCGCTGAGTCAGATAGAAGTTTATTGCCCACAATCTTGCAACTGAATAAGTTGATGGAGCAGTTGAATGGAGAGTCGATGGACATGGGCTCTATTTAGTATTTCTGCTTTGAGCGAATTTCGGACGTTTGGATTTTTTGCGTAATTCACTAGTGACTTGTCTCCTGTTAGGAATAAGACGAGATGAGACCTATCTCTCAAGCCGCGCTTACCCCAGCAGTATTGGGCGTTTTGTTATTGTGTTGCTCTTTTAAGTTGTTTACTGTCAATGGCATAATAAAAAATTAAAGTTAGATATTGTGCGCTCGTTAGAGTGTAAATGAGCATGCTCAAATGACCGTTGCTAAATCGGAGCCTTTCAAAGCAGGTATGCTAGATTGATCAGTAACTTAAGAACCGAAAACTATAGGTTGAACGAGTTCCGAAGTGCGCACGCACAATATACAAATGTTAGCTGCTAAGAGTAATATCTGAGGTCCGAGCATGGTAGATCTGGTCACATCTGTTTCTCTATGGGAACTAATCAAGCACGCTGGAAGCTGGGTTGTAAACCTGAGGCGTGCAGGCGCTGCGCGTAAAGAAGAGTCTGTAAACGCACTGCGACAAGTTATTCTTGCTTCACAGAAAACGTCTGTATATATTCGTCAAATTAATGATACAGGGCATAAAGATCACAATACAGAGGCTGAGTTGAGCACAGCTTGGACTGAACTCAGTTTTAAGCTGGAGGATCTAGGCATAGATGCGCTAGCTCAGCGCTGTAGGATGAAGGGCAAGCATTGGGCGGACCCTAACCAGTTTGCAAGTGAAGAGCTCGAGAAAGCAGATATCGGTCTTGAAAAAATGGAGACTTTGGCCAGTGAAATACTTTCCGAAGTTCGCAGCTAACCAAGTCATCAACTTCGCGCCTGTGGCGCCGGACGTCCACTGCGTGGCCGCCGGTTATGAACGGCGTTATGTGTAAAAGGTAACTATGAGCATTGAACTAATATTCTATACACAAGTAGCATCAATCATCGGGTTCATTGTGGCTCTCTTTGTGCTTTATCGTGTATTGGTTAGTCAAAAAGATGCGACCATTCAATTGCTCAAAGAGAAGATAGATTTTGTGGAAAACAAACTTTCTCATGCTGAAAATCAAAACCCGGATGCCTTGGCAAAGTCACTTTCAGATAGGGTTAATAACTTGAATAACGAAATTGAACGTTTGTCTAGAGATAAGGAAAAGAACCAAAAATTAATAGATGAAAAAGAAGGCGAATTAGAAAGAATAAAAGAAGATGCCGGCGAATTAAGCAGACAAATATCCAATGCTCATGAATTAATGTCTGAGTATTTCTGCCCATACTGCAAGGCTCTAATGGAGCAGCGATCTTATCATTCAGAGTCAGTCGAGCATGGAGGCAGGGAA
>Ga0209345_10005157_pt1 | contig 12276 bp, 10 predicted proteins | sample Cruoilmetagenom7_FD_187294 | JGI IMG/M metagenome (GOLD analysis project Ga0209345, IMG submission 187294) | Oil polluted marine microbial communities from Coal Oil Point, Santa Barbara, California, USA - Sample 7 (SPAdes) (version 2) | ecosystem: Environmental > Aquatic > Marine > Oil seeps ...
CCACATCCTCAAGGGTGATCTCCGGTAGGGCGTCAACCGCAAAGTCATTGCCCAGGGGCGCCAGGGTGACCAGCACCAGCCATAGGCTGGAGGCGGCGATTAGCATGGCCATCGCACCGCCCATAGCCAGTAACCGCGCCCGTAGCGTCCAAGCCGTCCATACCAATCCTGCGGCCATCCCCCACAGGCCGTGGTAGCCGGGTTGCCAGACTTTGAGCGCTTCAAGCGGGGCGTCGCTATAGCTATCCAGGTTGAGCAGAATATGGCCCACTCGAGCGCCAACTAACCAAACAATAATAAGCCCGGTAAACCAGCGCTGCTGAGCCGGGCGGGGCAGCCCTAACAAGAAGCGCGCGCAGAGCAGCAGTAGCAGTGCGCAGCCAACGGCGTAAAGGCGTGGTAGCGAAATCAGTAGCGGGCCGAGAGCAATGGCGTTCATGGGTTTCCCGTTCAGGTTTTTAACTTAGATTTTTTAACTTAGGTTTCCCGTTAGCATGCCGTGAAGCAGGTACACTGGAGACCATATCATGCGAGCTGAAAATTACGGAGACGTTATGCCCCCACCCGCTTTCGATAAGCTGCGCGCGCTAGCGATCGGCTCCCAGGCGATTGGCTTAATTCTGATTATTACCCTGGAGACCGTCATGGAAAACGCAGCACGCCCCTGGCAGGGTGTGGTGCTCGCGGGCATGTTAGCCACGGCGTTATCGATTGCCCTAGTGCGGCTTTACCGACGCAATCTAGCCCGCAAGCGTTGGGCAGAGCGCCTTGAAGCCAAAGACCATGACGATGCCTAACGCCAATGGTTGGCTTCATTGGCTGAGCATATTGGTTCTGTGCAGTCTGTTGGTGGGGTGTACCCACGCAGTGATACGCGAACACCACATCGCGCTGGCGCCAGCAGATGCGCGCGATACATGGTTGGGTGGTCAAGCCCATCAGGCGCTGGCGGAGCAGTCCGACCCCGACGGGTTCGCGCTACTGGCTGACGGTAAAGAAGCTTTTTCTGCGCGGGTGGGATTGATTCGCCAAGCCCAGCGCGGGCTGGATATTCAAACCTACCTATTGGGCGATGGCCAGACCACGCGTTTGATCCTGGCGCAGCTGATTAAAGCGGCGGAAGAGGGCGTTCGGGTGCGCCTGCTGGTCGACGATATTGGCGCCATTGGCCAAGGTGATCGACTGGCCGCTCTGGCAAGCCATCCTAGTATTCATGTGCGGGTGTTTAACCCGTTAGCGGTGGGGCGTGGCCATATGCTCACGCGAGTTTTGGCCTCGGTGGTTGATCCTGCACAGCAGCATCGACGCATGCATAACAAGCTGTGGGTGGCAGATAATAGTGTCGCCATTGTCGGCGGGCGCAATCTGGGCGATGAGTATTTTGATGCCAACGATTCGCGCAATTTCGCCGATTTGGACTTTGTGGCCATTGGCGATGTGGTGCCAGCGCTGTCGGATAGTTTTGACCTTTATTGGAATCACGGTCTGGCGCAGCCCATTGAGCGCTATCATCAAGTGGATGATAGCGCCTGGCAAATACTCAAAACCGAGCTTGAGGATTGGCTGGATAACAACGCCGACTCGGAATATTTTACCGAGCTGCGCCGTAAACCGCGCAGCGCACCACCTTGGGAAACCCTGCACTGGGGTGAAGGGCTGGCTCTGTGGGACACCCCCGGTAAGCTGTCATCAACAACCCCTGAATGGCGAGATACGCTACTCGGTGATTTAACCGCTGCTGCGTCGCTGAATCAGCATTTGGTGATCATATCAGCCTACTTTGTGCCCACCGAACAAGGGGTGAAGCGCTTGACCGAGTTGGCCGACCAGGGCGTGACCGTCGAAATTATTACCAACTCACTCGAGTCCACGGATGCCGCGGTGGTACACGGTGCTTACGCGCCCTGGCGTGAAGAGCTGTTATCCCACGGAGTGGCGCTTTACGAGCTGCGTCCAGAGCAGGAGGCAGGCGCGGATGAGGATATGCGAGTGCCCGGCGCCTCTGCTTCGGCGCTGCATATTAAGGCGTTACGCTTTGACGACCAGCTTTTTGTCGGCTCGTTCAACGTTGACCCACGCTCCATCTACTGGAATACGGAAATTGGTGTCCTGGCCCGCAGCGAGTCGCTGATACACGCCTTTAATGAGTTAGTGGCGTTAGGCCGAGACCCTTCACTGAGCTACCGTGTGGTGCTCACACCCCAAGGCGAATTGAACTGGCACCTGGAGCGCGATGGAGACATGGAAATTTTAACCACGGAGCCGGGGAGTTTTTGGCGCCATTTCAACGCCTGGTTAAGCCATACGCTTAAGCTTGAGCGCTGGCTATAGTGCATTTTTGCAAACTAGCGTTAGAAACAGATGCTTGTGTTTTTGCCATTCCAGTTCCAGATTAATAGCAGCCTTAACGATTGACCGCTGAGGCACACTAAAAAATTAAACAATCTCTTAAAATACTGGGAGCGACAAATAACATGATCAATAAGCGCGCATTAGTCACCGCTGTGGCGGCCTCGACCCTGGCAATGACCGGATTCGCACAGGCGGAGGTCAAAGTTGGCTTCTTGGGCGGCTTTACCGGGGGAATTGAAAGTTTAACGCCCCCAATTTTTGAAGGTGCTCAGCTAGCCGTAGAGCAGATCAATGAGCAGGGCGGCATTCTAGATGGCCAAACGTTGGTGATGCCGTCTGGCGATACCACCTGTTCCGATGCATCGGCTGCTTCTAACGCCGCTGACCGCATGGTGAACTCGGAAAATGTCACCGCGATTGTCGGTGCGCTGTGTACTGGTGCGACCATTGCCGCAGCTAACAACGCCGCCATTCCCGGTGGTGTGCTGATGGTATCGCCTGCCTCTACTGCCCCTGCGGTATCCGAGCTGGACGATAATGATCTCGTCTTCCGTACCGTGCCGTCGGATGCTTTTCAGGGGGAGATCCTTGCCAAGCTGCTGCTTGAAAAAGGTATCGACGCTGTGGCGGTCACTTACGTCAACAACGATTATGGTCAGGGGCTTTCAGACGCCTTCAGCGCCGCTTTTGAAGCCGGCGGAGGTGAGATTACTGAGAACCTTGCCCACGAAGATAACCGCGCGGATTATCGCTCTGAGCTAGGCTCACTGTCAGTCAGTGGCGTGGATACTCTCGTTGTGCTGGCCTACGCCGACACCTCAGGTCAGACCGTGCTGCGTCAAGCCTATGAAAGCGGTATGTTTACCCAGTACGTAGGTGCTGACGGCATGGTCGGCGATAGCCTTATTGAAGCCATCGGTGCAGACGTGCTGGATGGCATGATCGCTACGCGCCCCGGCAGCCCTGATCTGCCCGGTACTGATATCTTTATCGAAGCTGCCGAAGCCGCTGATTTAGATCCAAGTGCGGTATTTGCTGCCCAAGCTTACGACGCTGCTTTCCTGATCGCGTTGGCGATTGAGCAGAACGGCAGCGCCGAGCGTGAAGGCCTTTCCGAAGCACTGCGCAGTGTTTCCAGCGCCCCCGGCGAGGTCATTCTGCCTGGCGAGTGGGAAAAAGCGGTTGAACTGATTGCCGCAGGCACCGAAATCAACTACGAAGGCGCCTCTGGCTCTCATGAGTTCGATGACAACGGTGACGTACCTGGTGTAGTGGTTGAGATGGCTGTAGAAGACGGCACCTTTACCAGCAAAGGTCAGGTTGATCTTTAATTCTCAGCATTAGTGTTAAAAATGCCCGACTTATTAAAGTTGGGCATTTTTCATTTGGCCAGGCCCACCTTGTGGTCGTTTATCGCTTAAATTGCCGACACTTCAGGTAACCCAGCCAGCGCCATGCCTGGCGCAGCAAAAAAAAAGCTCGCCAGTCGGCGAGCCCCATGACGTCAGCAACCACGTTTACTGAATGGGGATTTCACGGCGAGCCGCCTTAGCCTGCTCGCTGCGCGGCACCCGTATCGTCAGAATGCCATTTTTGAAAGAGGCTTTGATATCCTCGGCCTTGGCATCCCCAGGCAGATCCAGCACGCGCTGTAACCGACCATAGGAGCGCTCGATACGATGGAGCTTATTATCTTTACTATGGCTCTCCTGACGCTTTTCACCTTCAATGACCAGGCGATGATCATCCAGGGAGATAGAGAGATCTTTCTCCTCGACCCCCGGCACCTCGACGCTGATCACATACTCGCTGTCGTGTTCGGCAATATCGAGCCGCGGTTGCAGAAGGCCCGGCAGGTCGCCAACGCGACTTTCCAGTGAGGGCATGCCGAACTGCCGCATGACACTGTCCATCCAGCGATCCAACTCCTGATGCATACCCATGAATGGGGAGAGCTCACTGCGGCGCGCCTCCACGCTGGACGGCGGAGTCGGTGTATCTGCATTTTCGCTCTTGAACCAGTTCCAGGGAGAGAGTTTTTGCAAATTCATACGTCACCTCCTATCTGATCTTGCTACCTATGACGTAAATCGAAATACTCAACGTCTCGGGTTGCCCCTTGACAAAAAAATAGCTGGTGGCAAACGACAAAATTTCAAGTCCCCAGAGCGCCAACCGTGCGGTATCCGATTATATTGGGTAGGGGCAGGGGGGAGGCTGTACGAACAAGGAGAGGTGGCGAGATCATGACGCACTTTATCAACAGCAAAGAAGACGCCGTCACCGACGCGATCGACGGACTTATCAGGGCATCCGATGGCCAGTTGGCACGCCTGGATGGCTATCCTCATATTCGAGTGGTGGTGCGGGCCGACTGGGATAAGTCCCGAGTGGCGTTGGTTTCTGGCGGTGGCTCTGGTCACGAACCGGCCCATGCCGGCTTCGTCGGCAAGGGCATGCTAACCGCGGCTGTCTGCGGTGACGTCTTCGCCTCACCATCGGTCGATGCGGTTCTAGCCGCAATACTGGCGGTTACCGGATCGGCGGGCTGCTTGCTGATCGTCAAGAATTATACGGGCGACCGCCTGAATTTCGGGCTGGCAGCCGAGCGTGCCCGTGCCTTAGGACACAAGGTGGGCATGGTGGTGGTCGACGATGACATTGCCTTGCCCGACCTCCCGCAGGCACGAGGTGTGGCGGGCACACTCTTTGTTCATAAGATAGCCGGGGCATTGGCCGAACAGGATGCCGATCTTGAAACCCTGACCAAAGCCGCTGAGCGGGTGATCGCCAACACCCACAGCATCGGCATGTCATTGGATACCTGTCGCGTGCCCGGCTCGCCCAAAGAGCAACGCATTCCCCCTGGGATGGCGGAGCTCGGGCTTGGCATCCATGGCGAGGCAGGGGTTGAGCAGATTACTTGCGACGGCGCGAAAAACGCCATTGCCGCCGTAGCCGAAAAGCTGGCCACCGTCATGGATAAACAGCCCCATGCGGTTCTGCTTAACAACCTCGGCGGCGCGTCGGCACTGGAAATGTCGGTACTCGCCAACGAGCTTCTGACGTCTTCCATTGCCAGCCGCCTGAAACTCATCGTCGGGCCAGCGCCCATGATGACGTCACTGGCCATGCAGGGGTTTTCCGTATCGGTTTATCCGCTCGCCCAGGATGATGAAGCCTTACTCGCTGCGACCTGTGGCCCCAGCGCCTGGCCTGGCTGCAAGCGCATCAGGCCAATCATTCTACGAGAGCTTCCCGACGGCTTACTGCCTATTCAACCTACTCCTTCCTGGCATGATCAGACAGCCAACTTGCTGACGAGGTGGTGTCAGGTGCTGATCGACTCCGAAGCGGATCTGAATGCACTGGATGCCAAGTCAGGTGACGGTGATACCGGATCAACCCTCGCTGGAGCCGCAAGAGCCCTGTTAAACACGCTGGATAGAATGCCCCTGGCCGATCATCCCCAGCTTTACCGCGCCATAGGGCAGGCGCTTAGCCAGACCATGGGGGGATCCTCTGGCGTGCTGCTGGCTATTTTCTTCTCCGCGGCAGGAGATGCAGCGTCCAGCGGACTACCCAGGGTCGCTGCGCTGAAGGAGGGGCTCAACCGGATGCAGCAAATTGGGGGCGCGAAGTTAGGCGACAGAACCATGGTGGATGCCCTAAAACCCGCCCTGGATGCCTTCGAAGAAAGCTTCGCCTCCGCCGCCAGAGCGGCGCGAAAAGGGGCTATTCATACCGCTACCATCGTAAAGGCAAACGCGGGGCGCGCTGCCTATATCAACGCCGAGCAGCTCCGGGGGCATATTGATCCCGGAGCTGAAGCAGTGGCGCGATTGTTCGAAGAGCTGGAAGCGCAATCAGCGAAGTAGCGTGATCGTTAGCGCCAGATTGGGCGACCACCACTGCGTGCAGTGCCGCGCAAACGCTGCTACCTGCGGGGCTTAGCTCGCCAGTCATACCCAGTGTCCCATCAACTGTGGCTTTTGATCTTCTCGGGTAGCAGGCCTTTAGGTGCGAAGCGCAGCACCATGGTGATCAACAAGCCAATCACCAGCACCCGTGCCTGTAGGGCGCGGCTATCCATATTGCCCGGTGCATCCCAGCCGAACGCGCCTTCGCCAAAGGCCACCGCTAACTGCATTAAGAACAGCGCCAGGGGCTCGGACATAATCCAGATGATGTATACCGCCACAGCGCCAAAAATGGTGCCCAGGTTATTGCCCGGCCCGCCCAGAATCACCATCACCAACACCAGGAAGGTATGGTTCAGCGGCAGGTAGCCTTGAGGATCGAAAAGGCTGTTGAAGGTGCCCAGTATGCCGCCGCCTAAGCCCATCAGAATGCAGCCCAGCACGAAGATCTCCAGACGCCGTTTGTTGATGTCTTTACCCATCGCCGCAGCGGAGACTTCATTGTCGCGAATCGCCCGGATCATTCGGCCCCAGGGGGCGTTGTAGGCGCGATTGAGCAGAAAGAAGATCACCGCAATGATCACTGCGGTAAACGAAAGGTAGATAGCCCGGGAGAGCGTAAACCCGAGTTCGGCAGGCCCCGGTGTGGGCCAGGGAAGTGGGGATACCGTGGCGGTACCACGAGTTAGCCAGTCAGAGTTTTTCAAAAAAGCTTTAATGATTTCGGCTATGCCTAGGGTGGCTATCGCCAGATAGTCGCTGCGTAAACCCAGACAGATATGGCCAATAAAGTAGCCGACGCCACCCGCTAGCGCGCCACCGACAATCCAGCCGATCCAGGGCGGTAAGCCGAGCCCACCGACAAAGCCTGCCTGGTTTTCAATTGCATCGGTGACTTCACGCAGCTGGCTAATCACCACGAGGTAAAGCACCACACCCAGCACCACCGCGATAAACGTACGCAGAGGCTTGGGTACGCCCAGTCGATCCAGCTTGCTGGCGCCAACAATCAAGACAATAGCGGCTGCGCCATACAGCAATACGCGGCCAAATTCACCGGGTAGCGCCGTGCCCCAGAAGTCGTCGTTGACCGGTACGCTGAAGAACATCGCACAAAAGCCACCCAGGGCGACGAAGCCCATGACCCCGGCGTTGAACTGCCCTGCGTAGCCCCATTGAATCGTTAACCCTAACGCCAGAATGGCGTAGCAGGCGGCCTCGACCAGCATGCGTGTGCTGTAGGCGGCGCCCATGATGGCGTACACCGCCAAAATCGCTACGAGCAGAACACCAAACAGGATCAGTTCACGCAGCGGGAAGCGACGGGCAGGCGTGGCGTCTTGGGGAGTGTAGGCAGGGTTGCGGGTTTTTTCTGAATTGCTCATTAGATCACCTTGCCCTTAAAGAGTCCGGTGGGACGCCACACCAAAATGGCTACCAGAATGAAAAACGGCACTACAATTTTGTACTCGGTACCCACGAAGGCCAGATTCGACGGTAGCTCCAGCCAGGCGGGCAAGCTATCGCTGAAGGGGCGCAGCAGCACGTTCCAGTTAAACACCGCCAGGGTTTCGGCAAAGCCGACCACAAAGCCACCGGCAATGGCGCCGTAAGGGTGGCCTACGCCACCCACAATGGCGGCGGCGAAAATGGGCAGCAGCAGGAAGAAGCTCAAATCGGGTTTGAAGGTAACGTCTAAGGAGAGCAACGTTCCGGCAATAGCCGCCAGCGCTCCGGCAATCATCCATGTCACCGCCACAATGGTATTGGTATTAATACCCGATGCTTGGGCCAGCTCAGGGTTATCCGACATGGCGCGCATTGCCTTGCCTAACCGCGAACGGTTAAGGAAAAGGTGCAGTGCGACGACCGCAACGATGGTAATCACGAACAGGTAAATCTGCGGCTCGGTAACCACAATCGGAGCCCGGGCACCCTCGAAGGGAAGCGCAAGTCGGAAGATCTCTTTACGGTCGTCGACATATAAACTCTGCCCGCCGGTGCCCGAAAAGAGGCGGATTAAGCCCTGTAGAATCAGCGTGACCCCCAGCGAGCCAATTACCAGCACAATCGGTTTGACCCCATGGGCACGTAGCGGTTTATAGAAAGTTTTATCGATTCCCACCGCTAAGGCGGCAGTAAGCAGCATCGCCAGCGGCAGCATTAGCACGGCGGTGGGTACGCCGAGGCTGGCGCCAGCCGCCGGAAATAGCGTGGTGAGTAGCAGCACCATAAAGGCGCCGAAGGTCATCATGTCGGCGTGGGCGAAGTGGGCAAAGCGCATAATGCTGAAAATCAGCGTTACTCCAATGGCCCCAATGGCATAAATAGAGCCGCTGACGCTGCCCGAAATCACCACATTATTGATGAAAAAAACCAGTTCGTTCACGTCTATCTCCCTGGGGCTAGCCGCCCAAAAAGCTTTTGGCGACATCGGGGTCAGCGAGCAGTGCCGCCCCAGTGTCGGTAAAGCGGTTTTGGCCCGCGGCCAGCACAAAGCCCTTATCGGCAATCGCGAGTGCCTGTTTGGCGTTCTGTTCCACCATCAAAATACCCACGCCAGCGGCGTTGATCTGTTTGACGCGGTCGAAAATCTCATTCATATACAGCGGCGACAGCCCCGCAGTGGGTTCGTCCAGCAGCAGCAGGCTTGGTTCGGCCATCAAAGCACGCCCCATGGCGACCATTTGGCGCTGCCCGCCGGAAAGCTCACCGGCAGGCTGGCGGCGCTTTTCGTACAGTGGTGGGAAAAACTCATAGATCTGAGCGAGCATGCGCTTGACGTTTTGCGGCTTTAAAAAGGCGCCCATCTCCAGGTTTTCCTGCACCGAAAGGCTGGGGAAAACGTTCTTCTCCTGGGGCACGAAACCCATGCCGCGCTTTACCAGCTGGTTAGGCGGCAGGTTTTGGATTGGCTGGCCGTTAAGCAGTATCTCGCCCTGATTAACATGCAGCAGGCCAAAGACCGCTTTCAGCATGGTGGATTTACCTGCCCCGTTAGGGCCGACGATAACACCGACCTCATCGGCTTCCAGCGTCATGTTTACCCCGTTAAGGATATTCATGCCGCCATAGCCGCCGTGCACATCCCGTGCGTCGATTAATGGCATATGAAAGTATTCCAGCAAGGTCGCTTGGCAGCGACATCATTATATTAATTGGCTAATGGGAGAAAACGTCACGCTTAAGCGGCATCGGTACCGAAGTAGGCCTCGATGACCTCAGGGTTATTCTGGATGTCGTTGATATGCCCCTCCACCATCACACTGCCCTGAGCCAGCACGATAACCGGGTCGCAAAGGCGGGCAATCATCTCCATATCGTGCTCAATGACCAGGAAGGTGTAACCCATTTCGCGGTTGAGCCGCTCAATATTGCCGATCAAATCGCCCAACAGGGTGCGGTTCACCCCGGCGGCGATCTCATCAAGGAGCACTACCTTGGCATTGGTCATCATGGTGCGGCCAAGCTCTAGCAGCTTCTTTTGCCCCCCGGACAAATTACCCGCCAGCTCGTTGCGCACATGATGCAGGCCAACAAAGTCGATGACTTCCAGGGCACGGCGGCGCACCTCTGCCTCTTCCCGCTGCACCTTACCGGGCTTTAACCAGGCACTGAAAAGGTCTTCACCGGCTTGTTTGGGTGGCACCATCATCAGGTTTTCCAGCGCGCTCATCTGGCTGAACTCGTGGGCGATCTGAAAGGTGCGCAGTAAGCCGCGATGAAAGCGCTGATCGGCGCTGAGCGAGGTAATGTCTTCACCATCGAGCAGTACTCGGCCGCTGTCGGGGGCCAGTGCGCCGGCAATGAGATTAAACAGGGTTGATTTACCTGCGCCGTTGGGACCAATCATCCCGGTAATGGAGCCCTTCTCCACTTGAATGGAGCAGTCGTTAATCACCTGTAGGCCGCCGAACGCTTTGTTGACTCGCTGTACTTCAATAAGAGGGGTCATGGTGTCTCCACGCGATGCAGGCGGCTAACAAGCCGCCTGCATACCGTTATTAAGTTGTTTGTCGTGGTTTTTTCAGCCACCGCTGGCTGGCTGCAAAGGCACCAATAATGAGCAGTGCGCCAAGGGTGGGGATAAGATAGCCATCCACCTGAGGAATGGTGCGTAAAAACACAAAGGCGACGGCGGCGGGGGCCACAAAGCGCACCAGAAACCGCCAAAATTTAAACCAAGTGACGCTGCTGCCCAGTTCCTTCATCACTTCGCTCTGGGTTAGCGCCCAGCCGGCGAATAGGGCTATCAGCAGACCGCCCACCGGCATAAAGATATTGGTGAGTAGCTCGATAAACTCAAACGCGCTGCGCCCAAACAGGCTATGGAATATCGTCCCCTCGGCCCAGATATTGAAGCTAACCACGGTCAACAGGCCCATTGCCCAGGCGGCGATAACCATAATCGCTACAGCCTGGGGGCGGGTCATGTCAAAGCGCTCCACTAGGAAGGCGGCGACAGGCTCAATCAGCGAAATAGAGGAGCTGATAGCGGCGCCGAGCACCAGGATAAAGAACACACCGCCGACCAAAGCGCCAAACGGCATCTCGGCAAACGCCAGCGGAAGGGTAACAAACATAAGCCCAGGGCCTTGTCCGGTTTCCAGCCCGGCGCCAAACACCAGGGCAAAAATGGCCAGGCCTGCCACCATCGCCACGGCGGTATCGACGATAGCGACAGCAAAGGCGGTGCGGGTCAGTGAGACATCGCTGGGCATATAGGCACCGTAAGCCATGATGGCTCCCATGCCCAGGCTAAGGGTGAAGAATGACTGGCCCATGGCCTGCAGCCAGCCCTCAAGGCTGAGGTCGGCGATATTAAAGGTAAACAGGAAGCTGGCGGCGGCGCCTATGTCGCCATTCACCACGCCGTAGGCGAGCACCACCAGCAGAATCACAAACAGCGCGGGCATCATAATGCGCAGGCCTGATTCTATGCCTTTATGAATCCCCATACCCACAATCAGCGCGGACGCGGCAATGAAAAGGGTGTGATAGAGCGTCATTAGGCCAGGAGCTGCCAACAGAGCGTCAAAGCCAGTGCTAATGGTCTGCGCGTCGGCGCCGACCAGGGAGCCGGTCAGCATCAGCCAGGTGTAGTGAATCGCCCACCCGGCGATCACCGAGTAAAAGCTTAAAATCAAAAACGCCGAGGCGGCGCCCAGCCAGCCAATCGTTTCCCAGGCTCGTGAGGTGCCATGGGTTTTGGTCAGGTGCCGCATACCCATAATCGGACTCTGGCGGCTGGTGCGTCCCAGCATGATCTCGGCAATCAGAATCGGGATGCCGACGGCGAAGATCGTCAATGCGTAGACCAGTATAAAAGCACCGCCACCGTTTTCACCGGTGAGGTAGGGGAAGCGCCACAGATTGCCCAAGCCGACGGCGGAGCCAACCGCGGCGAGAAGAAAAGTGCCTTTATGCGTCCAGACGTTATGACCGCTCATGGGTAAGAGTGTCCGTGGTTGGGCGTCAGAATGGGGTGGTATCCAAACGCCTGTATGAATATAGCGATGTCAGCGTGCCTTGGACGCGCTGAATTTAGCGTTACTGTGCGATAGAACGCGCCGCCTTTCCAGCGTATTAGCGTTTAGGCTGCGTTTAGGGGAGTATCTTGGCAGCTATGGAGCGGTCATGAAGCGTTGCAATGAGACATAAAAAAACCCGCTTTCGCGGGTTTTTGGTTACTCACTGCTGGGAGCGGGTTACTTCTTGCTGTAACGCTTACGCTCGGTCTCTTTCAGCAGCTTTTTACGCAGGCGGATGTGCGCTGGCGTGACTTCGACAAGCTCGTCAGAGTCGAGGAACTCAATGGCCTGCTCCAGGGAGAACTTAACCGGCGGGGTCAATACGATGTTTTCATCGTTACCGGTGGAGCGCATGTTGTCGAGCTTCTTGCCTTTGGTGGGGTTAACCACCATGTCGTTAGCGCGGTTGTTGATACCGATCAGCATGCCTTCGTAAACTTCCGTGGCGTGATCGATAATCAGCTTGCCGCGCT
>Ga0209345_10005158_pt1 | contig 12274 bp, 12 predicted proteins | sample Cruoilmetagenom7_FD_187294 | JGI IMG/M metagenome (GOLD analysis project Ga0209345, IMG submission 187294) | Oil polluted marine microbial communities from Coal Oil Point, Santa Barbara, California, USA - Sample 7 (SPAdes) (version 2) | ecosystem: Environmental > Aquatic > Marine > Oil seeps ...
TGACATTTTTTTAAAGTAAATTACCATACTTATAATACGCAGCACAAGCACCTTCGCTACTTACCATACAACTTCCTAAAGGAGAAGATGGTGTACAAGCAGTTCCAAAAACTTTACAATCTTTTGGATTTGCTTTCCCTTTAAGTATCTCTCCACAAATACATAGCTTGTGGTCATCTATAAGTTTTGTTGGAAGAATATCAGCATATTTTACTTCGGCATCTAAATAGGCATACTTATCTTTTAGTTTTAAAGCACTATTTGCAATATCCCCAATCCCTCTCCATCTAAAATGTTCTCTTCTTTCAAAGTATTTATCGTTGAGTTTTTGTGCTACAAGGTTACCATCTTTTGAGACACTTCTACTATATTCCACTTCAACTTCGCATCTTTCTTCATTGAACTGTTTTAAAATCATCAAAACAGACTGCATCACATCAAGTGGTTCAAATCCACTTACAACTACAGGTTTGTTATATTTATCTGCAAACTCATCATAAATTTTACTTCCACTTATAACACTTACATGTGATGGTCCTATAAAAGCATCAATAGTATTTGTTTTATCATCGAGTAAAACTCTCATAGGCTCTGGTACTGTGATATGGTTGATATGAAAAAGTATATTTTTAATATCTTTTTTTATCACTTGATTGATAAGTGCTGTGGTCATAGGGGTTGTTGTCTCAAATCCAATAGCAAAAAAGATGATTGTTTTATTCTCATTATCCCTAGCAATTTTGAGACAATCAAGAGGAGAGTAAACAAAGCGTACATCAGCACCTTTAGCTCTAGCATCTTGTAAGTTTCCATTTGATCCAGGGACTTTTATCATATCGCCCAAGGTTACCAGTATTACATTTTCTTGTAATGAAAGAGCATAAGCATGGTCAATCCTCTCTTTAGGCATAACACATACAGGACAACCTGGTCCATGGATAAAGTTTACATTTTTTGGTAAAAGTTGATTGAGACCATACTTCATAATAGAGTGAGTATGTCCACCACACACTTCCATAATATTTATTGGTTTTGGTAGCTTTGTAGCTTCTTGTGAAATCAGTTTAGCATAAGATTTTATAACTTCAGGTTGCCGAAAACCATCATATAAATCTTTGAGGTTTAACTTATCCATTTGGGCAGTTATCACTCTCTTGGATAGCTTTCTGCCTCTCCTCTTCATCCATAGCATCGAGTATTTCTTGATAGGTTTCAAGGGAGGCTAGGGCATCCTCTTCATCAATCTTATTCATAATAAACCCAATATGAAGTAGAACATAATCCCCAATTTTTACATCACCTTCTTCCATTAAATCTAAACTAGCATCACGGCTAATACCCATAGTATCAACTGTAGCTATATTGTTTTCTTTATCTATTTTTGTAACTTTACTTGGTATTGATAAGCACATATTATCGCATCTCCATTTTAAATTTTATCCAGTTTACTACTTTTTTTAAAGACTCTTCATCATGTACATTTACCTCTAGTATATCTACATTCGGTTTTAATTTTCTTGCTTCTTTTTTCTCATGCTCTATATCATAATCAAAATGCGGTAAAAGGTCAGTTTTAGTGATAAGAACTAAGTCCGCACATCTAAACATTACTGGATATTTTTCTATTTTATCATTTCCTTCTGGTACACTTACGAGTACAATATTAAGATGAGTTCCTACATCATAAGATGCTGGACATACAAGGTTTCCAACATTTTCTACAAAACATACATCAATCTCATCTAAAGGCATATCGTGAAGCCCTTTGTGTACCATAAAAGCATCAAGGTGACAAGCTGAGCCTGTTTGTATTTGGTATGCAGGGATACCTTTGGCTTTAAGTCTATCAGCATCTCTTGAGGTTTCTAAATCACCCTCAACAACACCAAACTTAAAAGGTGTTATATCTGCTAATTTTTCTAAAAGTGTTGTTTTCCCACTTCCTGGGCTTGACATTAGATTGATTGCTAGTACATTATGATTGTCAAAGTGAGCTCTATTGTGAGCTGCTTCATGGTCATTTTTATCTAATATTTTTTTGATTACATCAACTGTTTTTTTATCATTTAGTTGTGGATTTGCATGGATATTATCCATTTTGTCACCATGGTGATGGTGGTGATGTCCCTCTTGGTCATGACTATGGTCATGGTGGTGTTCGTGGTCTGTTATACTACAACCGCAATCTTTACACATATTATTTCCTTATTTTAAATTATTTTTCCATAAATGATGGCAAGATAAACAATGATTTGATAACTCGAATACTTTTTTATTTATCTCTACCCAATCATCACTGTTAAGTGATTGATTTATTGTATTACTACTTGAATGTAGCAAATTATTGTATGCTATCAAAGTTTTTTTAAAACTTTCTTTATCTTTTTCTTTGACAATGCTCCAAGGTTTCTCTTTAGGTGCTGGGTGATTATCTATCATCCAAATTCCCATTTTTACTAATTCTTTATTTTGATTTATTATACCCGTTTGCATCATCTTATAAGCTTCACCCATTCTTTGCATCATCTGTTTGTATGTCATATCAGATTTTGTTTTACTTTGAACTAATGCATCAGCATTGGTTAATTCACCGTTTAACGGATGAGGATGTGAATGATTTTCAATACCTTGGATATTTGGTTCTATTATCACTGCATGGGAGTGTGGAGTAAAAAGCATATTTGCCCCTACAATTACAGAGATAATCCCAACTGTTGTAAATACTCTTCTAATGTTTTGTAGATTATTAAGTAGGTTTTGATTTATATAAAGTATGATAACACCAAGAGATACAAAAACTACACTTACCCCCAATACAAACATCAAAATTAAAATAAAATCAACACTTTTTCCCTCTATCAGACCTAGTGTTACAAGCATACCTCTAACTCCACCAATACCCATTAAAGCACCAATAGTAAATGCACTTGCTGTAGCGGTATTATCATGTTCATGGTTTTTCCCAAACCATATATGGATATGATCTTTCCCTTGATGATTATGAACTTTTAGTTGTATTCGATTTGAAAACACCATAAATAATATATATAAACCCATAGATAAAATTACAATAGAGCTTATGATATCTCCATAGTTTGTTATATATTCAGGGAGACTATAATACTCTAGAATTTTTGCAAATATAAAGAGCATCACCCCATGTCCTATGGCAAAGGCTATTGTAATAAGTAGGGTCTTCTTTTTAGATTTACCAATTGAAAAGTCAGCAATAGCAGTAAGATGGTCAGGTCCAAAAGCATGTAAAATACCATACCAAAATATTAGTAGTAAACCTAATTCCATCTTACCTCTTTAGTTATATTATTAGTTGTTAAAAGCAACTTGTAGTTTTTTTGAATAGAGATAAGCTATAGCCATACCACTTAAGTGTAGTATTAAAGTTGAACTTGAAAACCCAGCCATATACGCCATAAAACTTCCTGTTGTAAACTCTGCCCCATGAGCAAATCCATGAAACATACCAAAAAATGCAACTACTGCTACAATAGTACCAATAGGAAGCTTAGAAGCAAATCCAATTAGACCAAATACTACTGCAATTGAGATTAAAATTCCAGCTTCCATACCTATAAGTTGTACACCATTATATCCAGCTGTTGCTGCTAGTATCATAGCTCCTATAAATGCAATAAGAGTTAAAAACCCTTTTTGTGTAGCATAAAATGCAACCATACCAACACCAATCATTGCTAAAATATGATCAAGTCCACTAATAGGGTGCATAAAACCACTCATAAAACCACCATGCTCAAGCATACTTGTATGACCAAAAACCAAACTACTTAAAGCTAAAATTAACGCTAAAATTTTCATAAATACCCCTTTTGATATCCACTAATGTGAATTAATATTCATATTTTGACTAAAATAATTAAAACTAATATAAAAAAAACAATTTCTTATATACTTTTGGGACTAAAAATGATACAATCATAGATGAATTGTCCATATTGTAACTATAGTGTTACTTATAAGTTAAAAACAAACCAAGAAAAATGTTCAAAGTGCAAAAGAAAATTTAGTCCAAATAAAATTCTTTTAGATGAAAAAATTTGTGAATCTTTTTGTAATGATAACAATGTAAATGAAACAGCTAAGAGTTTAGAAACTAACTATATAACAGTACAAAAAAGATTTATAAACTATAGGAAGTATCTAGCTTCTTATTTAGAAGCTCAATACTCTTTGTATGAAACAAGTCAATATGATGAGTATGTATATCTACCTAAAAGCAAAAAGAAAATCAAAGAAAATATTTTTGAGGCACAAAATTTTTTAACCTTTTGTTATGATGATAATAAAGTCTATAATCTTTTGATGCCAAACCTCAATAGATATAAAGAACAGTATAGAAGTGATAATTTAGAAGAGGTTTATTTTAGAGAGTTTTCACATTTTATGATGTTTAATAAAATAGCAAAAACAAAAAAAATGGAAAACCCTATTGTGCAGTTTTGGAATTTTTTTGAAAATACTATTTTACAATATAAAGGTATTAATAGTGAAAATTTTTTTTACTATTTAAAAGAGTGTGAGTTTAAATTCAACTATACAAAAGATCAAAGAGTTGAAATATTATCTAAAATACTTTAGATAATATTTATTTTGAATCTACCTCTTCCCAGTCAAAAACAAAACACATAGGGAGTTGCTCTTTTTTGTGTAGATATATTGCTGTTATATATCCTGAAAGCATAATTGAAGATATAGCTAGCACTGAGGCAAATGCAAGAGTTGAAAGTCCTGTAAGTCCTTGTCCTACTGTACAACCTATTGCCATTACACCACCAACACCCATAAGTGCACCACCAATCATACTACTTTTTAATTTACTAGTTTTTATATTTGAAGTACAACCAAATGAAAACTTTTTGTTTATTTTAGACATGAAAAATCCACCTAAAATCACACCTAACACTATACTTATACTAAATGATAATTCGTTCACTTCATAGTATGTAAAAAATTCTAATGTTTTAGCAGTAGGGTATACAAAAGTCATACTTGTCAAACTAATTTGTTTCTCTAATACATCAGCACCTAATACCCCAGTTACATACCATCCAAAAGATATAAGTAATCCTATTAGAAAACCATCTTTTAAAGAGAAAACCCTTTTAAAACTTTTTGTTAAAAGCCATAAGACTACAAGTAAAGGGACAATAATAAAATAGATATTTAATTGTATATTCTCAAGATACGAGGATAAGTCTATTAAAGTACTATTTGAACTAATTTGAGAAATCGGATAATTTAAAAACCCTTTTGTTGTTGCATATGCAAATATCCCTATAAATATTACAGTCACAAGTGAATTTGAATCACCTTGTGAGAATTTTATTAAGTGGCGACTACTACATCCATCCGCAACCATCATCCCTATCCCAAATAATGCTCCACCTAATATAATTGAGAAATAGTTTATATTATCTCTATAAAAATTTGTTTGAGTTAAATCTATTTCATTGTATGAGGAGATTATATAAGTAGACACTATAGCAACAATCATTGCCATAATAACTGATGATGCTCTTTTGGTACTGTTAGTTAAAATATAATCTTTAATTGAACCACTAAAACAAAACTGATTTTTTTGTGCAATCATACCAAAAGCAATACCAATTAAAAAGCCTAAAATATTTATGATTTTGTATATTTCATAATTTTCTATATTAAACATATATCTATCCTTTTTTCTTTCTTTATAATGGAATTGTATCGAATATATTTTTAAATGTCAAGTAAATCAAGTGATTTACTTGACATTTAAAAATAATTGAGTTAATATTTCAAAATTAAATGGAGGAAATCGAATGAAAACAATACCAATACTCTTAAAAGAACAAAAGATTTTATTGCTAGGCGCAGGTAATGTAGCCTTGCAAAAAGCAAAAGTATTAGCTGAGAACAACATAAAGTTTAAAATAATTGCAAAAGAGTTAAAACAAGAGATAAATTATCTATGTAGACATATTGAAATAAAAAAATTTAAATTAAATGATATAAAAGATTATTATATAGTTATAGATGCAACAGGAGATGAAAAAGTTGCAAAAAAACTTTTCAAACATAAAAAAAAGTATTCTTTTTTGTTGAATGTTGTAGATGTACCAAAATATTGTGACTTTTATTTTATGGCACTAACAAAAAATAAACCTTTGCAAATAGCTGTTTCTAGTAATGGCACTTCACCAACGGCGGCAAAATATTTTAGAGATGAGTGTGAAAAACTGATTCCTAAAGATATAACAAGCTATTTAAAAAAGAAACAAAAAGAAAGAGATACTGGAATTATCGATGTTCAAACAACAAAACAGGAGCTTAAAAAGAAATTTACTCAAGTTTATTTAGTAGGTTGTGGATTAGGTGATGTAGAACTTCTAACGATAAAAGCATATAACATTATAAAAAGTGTAGATGTTGTTTTATATGATAATCTGATTAGTTCTGAGATTATGGATATTGTACCAACATCAGTAAAAAAAATTTATGTAGGAAAACAAAAAGATTTTCATTCTAAATCACAAGAAGAGATTAATAAGTTAATAATTAAATATGCTAAAAAAGATTTAAAAGTAGCGAGGCTCAAAAGTGGAGATCCTTTTGTTTTTGGAAGAGGTGCAGAAGAGTTAGAGAGTTTAATAAATGAAAATATTTCTACAGAAGTAATTTCAGGTATTAGCTCTTCTATAAGTGGGTGCTCAACAGCTGGTATACCCATTACTGCACGAGGTTATTCTACAGGATTTAGTGTTGTTTCTGCACATTTAAAAGGTAATAGAGTAAATGTAAGTTGGGTAAATTTACTTAAATTAAAAACTCATACAGTAGTAGTTTTGATGGGCTTAAGTAAAATAAAAGAGATTATAGAAGAAGCAAATCAATTAAATATAAATCAAAATAAACTTTGTGCAATAGTATCAAATGCAAGCAGACCTAATCAAAAAGTTGTATCTACAACTCTAAAGAATCTTGAAAAATCAGCCCAAAATATCCCAAGCCCAGCAATTTTGATTTTTGGTGATGTGGTTCATTTCAATACAATTTTTTCAAATATATAATTAGTATATAAATCCTCACACAAAATTCACTTATTAATGAACAATAATTCAATATTTTTAAAATAATAGTGTCAGAATTTTGTAATTTGAGGAGAATTTTATATAGTTTAAATAATAAATTATTCTTGTAAAGTCCATAAATACTGAATTCCTAGTAGTACACTAGAGTATACTCTAGTAAATTTATAGAATTACTTGACATTGAAATAAATCTGTGATATACTTTCGCCAAATTTTGATGTGACAGTCAAATAAAAGGAAATAAATGGAAGAAAAAGCTTATCGGTCAATTGTAAAAACGATCTCGTGGAGAATAGTCGGTACTCTAGATACTATTGCTGTTTCTTATTTTATAACTAGTAGTTTTGTGATGGCAGCATCGATTGGTTCAATTGAAGTTGTAACAAAAATTATTTTATATTATCTTCATGAAAGAGGATGGAATAAAATAAAGTTAGGGAAAATAAAACAGCCTGACTATCAAATATAGGAATAAAATAATGAAAATAATAGAAGAATTAAATAATAAATTCAAAAAGTCTAAACCTGAAGAGGTACTAGAGTATTTTTTAAATGATGTTAAAAATAATGTTGCATTGTCTTCTAGCTTTGGTGCAGAGGATCAGGTGCTAACTCATATGATGTTAAAAATAAGCAAAGATGCAAATATTTTTACTTTAGATACAGGGCGTTTACCTTATGAAACTTATAATGTAATGGATGAAACAAACCTTAAATATAACATTAAAGTACAGGTATATTTCCCAAAATATGAAAATATAGAAGAACTATATAATACCCAAGGTGTTAATGGTTTTTATGAATCAATAGAAAACAGAAAAAACTGTTGTTATGTACGAAAAATAGAACCGTTGCGAAGAGCTTTAAAAAATGTTGATATTTGGATAACAGGATTAAGAGCAGAGCAGAGTATTACAAGAAAAGAGTTAAAAATATTTGAATATGATAAAGCAAATGGGATAATAAAATTAAATCCTTTAATCAATTTTACAGAAGAGCAAGTATGGGATTATATTTTAAAAAATTCTGTACCTATTAACAAGCTTCATTCACAAGGATATCCAAGTATTGGCTGTGCACCTTGTACGAGGGCAATAAAAGAAGGTGAAGATATTCGAAGTGGACGATGGTGGTGGGAAAATCCGGAACATAAAGAGTGTGGATTACACCAAAAATAAAATTACAATAAATTCAAACTTTTAATTTGAACTAATTGATGGAGAAAAAAATGATAAATATAGAAAAAATAACACATTTAAAACAGCTCGAAGCAGAGTCAATACATATTATAAGAGAAGTAATAGCTGAATTTGATAATCCAGCTATGTTATATTCTGTTGGAAAAGATTCTGCTGTGATGTTACACCTTGCTCAAAAAGCATTTTATCCAGCAAAGCTACCATTTCCTCTACTTCATGTAGATACAAGATGGAAATTTAAAGAGATGATTGCTTTTAGAGATAAAATGAAAAAAGAACTTGGATTTGAACTTTTAGTACATATAAATCCAAATGGAATAGAACAAAATATTGGACCATTTACACATGGAAGTGCTGTTCATACAGATATTATGAAAACAGAAGGTTTAAAACAAGCATTAAATAAATATAAATTTGATGCAGTATTTGGTGGAGCTAGAAGAGATGAAGAGAAAAGTAGGGCTAAAGAGAGAATTTATTCTTTTAGAGATGAGAATCATAGATGGGATCCAAAAAATCAAAGACCTGAACTATGGAGTATTTATAATTCAAAAGTAAAAAAAGGTGAGTCAATAAGAGTTTTCCCTTTATCAAACTGGACAGAATTAGATATTTGGCAGTATATTTATCTAGAAGATATCCCAATTGTGCCTCTATATTTAGCAAAAAAAAGACCAGTAGTTGTACGAGATGGTGTTAAAATTTTAGTTGATGATGAAAGATTACCTTTAGAAGAGGGTGAAGTTCCAACTGAAGAATTTGTGAGATTTAGAACACTTGGCTGTTACCCATTAACAGGTGCAGTTGAGTCAACAGCTTCAACACTTCCAGAGATTATTCAAGAGATGTTATTAACAAAAACTAGCGAAAGACAAGGGAGAGTGATAGATAATGATAGTACAGGATCAATGGAAAAAAAGAAAATTGAAGGTTATTTTTAAAAAATTTTTTAGTAAAAAAAACGTGTTATGTAGGTTTATCTCTTTTAGTATGAAAGTTGATTAAATAAAGAGTTAAAAAAATATATTAAATATAAAAGGTATTTTAAGATGTCAGTTCAAGAGAAAAAAATTGCAGAGGATATAGAAAGTTATTTAAAAGAACATGAGCATAAACAATTGCTTCGGTTTATTACATGTGGAAGTGTTGATGATGGAAAGTCAACACTCATAGGAAGATTGCTTCATGATTCAAAAATGATATTTGAAGATCAGTTAACTGCTATAAAAAATGATAGTAAAAAAAGTGGTACTACAAATGGAGAATTTGATTTAGCACTATTAGTTGATGGTCTTGCTAGTGAAAGAGAACAAGGTATTACAATAGATGTAGCATATAGATATTTTGCAACAGATAAAAGAAAGTTTATCATTGCAGATACGCCAGGGCATGAACAATACACAAGAAATATGGCTACAGGAGCTAGTACAGCTGATTTAGCAATCATATTAATTGATGCAAGGTATGGTGTGCAAACACAAACAAAAAGACATACTTTTATCACAAAACTTTTGGGATTAAAAGAACTTGTAATTGCTATAAATAAGATGGATTTAGTTGATTTTAGTGAAGAAACATTTAATGAGATTAAAAAAGATTATATCTCTTTTGCAAAAGATTTAGGGGTAAAAGCAAATTTAACATTTATCCCTATCTCTGCTTTAGATGGGGATAATGTAGTAAATAAAAGTATAAAATCTCCTTGGTATAAAGAGGATACACTTCTTGAAGTTTTAGAAAATATTGAGGTCTCATCACAAAGAGATCTTACCCATTTTAGACTTCCTGTGCAGTATGTCAATAGACCAAATCTAGATTTTAGGGGGTTTTGTGGAACAATTGCTTCAGGAGTTGTTAAAGTTGGTGATGTTGTAACCGTTTTACCCTCAGGGAAAAGTTCAACAGTAAAAGAGATAATAACCTATGATAGTGATTTAGAATATGCTTATACACAACAAGCTATAACACTTACTCTAAAAGATGAGATAGATATATCTCGTGGTGATATTATAGTAAAAAGTGATGAGCAACCAGATCAAGCTAAACTCTTTAATGTAAGAATTGTTTGGATGGATGAAACCCCTTTAATAAAAGGAAAATCTTATTATATCAAAAGAGCTTCAACTGTAACAAGTGGTTCAATTGATAGCTTTCATTATAAGACAAATGTAAATACTTTAGAAGAGGAAACAACGCATAAGCTGGAATTAAATGAGATAGGTTTTGCAAAACTCTCTCTTAATCAAACTATAGCATATGATTCGTATGAATATAACAAAACAATGGGGAGTTTTATCATAATTGATAGAGTTACAAATAATACAGTTGGTGCAGGGATGATAGTTGATAAAGTTTTGGAAAATTCAAATCAAGTTATAGATGAACATTCGGAGTTTGAAATAGAATTAAATAGTTTAATAAGAAAACATTTTCCCCATTGGGAATCTAAAAAAATAGTATAGGAGTTGTTCTATGATAAAAGAAAATGCAACTCAAAGAGTTGAACGGATAAAAAAAGAAAAGAGTGGTTTAGATGTTTTAGCAGATATCAAAAGATATGCAACAACAAAAGAAGCTATAAATCCAGAAGATATAGATAGATTTAAATGGTATGGATTGTACACACAAAATAAAAATTCTCAAGATGAATTTGATGAAAGTTTATATTTTATGCTTCGTGTAAAGTTGGAAAAAGGGGCTATGAGTGTAGAACAAATGAGAGCTATTTCTGATATATCAGATAACTATGCTAGACAAACAGCTACTTTTACTACAAGACAAGATATACAATTTCATAATGTTTCTGTAGAAAACTTACCTACTATTTTTGAAAAGTTACAAAATGTAGGATTAAGTACCGTATTTGCAGCGGGGGATGTACCAAGAAATGTAGTAACTTGTCCAGTTTCAGGAATCGAACATGATGAGATAATAGATGTAAATCATATCGTATCTTCTATAAATGATTATTTTAGAGGAAATAATGAGTTGGCAAATTTACCAAGAAAATATAAAGTTGGGGTAAGTGGATGTTCTAAACATTGTATAGGGCATGAGATACAAGATTTATCATTTAGTGCTGTTAATTTTGAAGATGGAATATTTTTTGATGTAAGTGTTGGTGGAGGATTAGCTTCAAATAAGCAAATTGCAATACATCTTGGTTATGTGAAAGAGGAAAATATATTAAAAGTTGTAGATGCAGTTTCTTATATATACAAAAATTATGGATTACGAGAGAATCGAAAAAAAGCAAGATTAGGGCATCTTGTAAATGAGTGGAGTGCAGAAAAATTTAAAGGTTTGTTAGAAACAAAAATAGAGTTTAAATTAGAAAATAAAAATGTTCAAAATTATACTCCTTATTCTAAAAGGGAACATTTTGGAGTACACAAATCAAAAAAAGATGGTTACTCTTATATTGGGTGTGCAATTAATGGTGGAAAAATTGGGGCAAAAGGGTTAGCAGTATTAGCAGATAGTTTAGAAAAATATCAGGCTACAACAATCAAAGTAACAAATACCCAAAATTTTGTAATCTTAGATGTACCAAATAATAATGTTGATTTTTTAGTAAAAGAGTTGCAAATACAAAAGATAGATACAAGTCCAAGTTCTTTTAAAGCTAGAACAATCTCTTGTACAGGAATTGAATTTTGTAAGTTTGCGATAGTAGAAACAAAAGATCAAGCAATGAAATTGGTTCAGTATTTAGAAAAAAGATTTCCAAATTTTAATGAAACGATTTCAATATCAATAAATGGTTGTCCTAATTCATGTGCACATCCCCATGTAGTTGATATAGGATTATTAGCAATTAAATTTAAAGATGAAGATAGTAATACAATAGCTGGTTTTGAACTTATACTAGGAGGAAATTTAGAAGGTGAAAAATCCTCATTTGGAGAAAAAACAAAATTGAAAATCAAACCTTCACAAGTAAATGAAGTAGTAGAAAAAATTATTTTATCC
>Ga0209345_10005159_pt1 | contig 12272 bp, 7 predicted proteins | sample Cruoilmetagenom7_FD_187294 | JGI IMG/M metagenome (GOLD analysis project Ga0209345, IMG submission 187294) | Oil polluted marine microbial communities from Coal Oil Point, Santa Barbara, California, USA - Sample 7 (SPAdes) (version 2) | ecosystem: Environmental > Aquatic > Marine > Oil seeps ...
TCCGCCTTTTCTGGTCAAGGCGTTATCATGGAAACCCTACAGATGTCACGCACCCGAGCGTACGGCACCGGTGGAACCATTCACATCGTTATCAATAATCAGGTTGGCTTTACAACCAGTAACCCTGCTGATACTCGCTCAACACTGTACGCTACAGATGTTGCGAAGATGCTTGAAACCCCTATTTTGCACGTTAATGCTGATGACCCTGAAGCTGTTCTGTTTGCAGCTCAATTAGCCGTTGATTTCCGTCACGAATTTAGGCAAGACATTGTTTTGGATATGGTTTGTTATCGCCGTCGAGGCCATAATGAAGCAGACGAACCGGCCGTTACCCAACCGTTGATGTATAAAACTATTCGTGCCTTGCCAACAACACGCAAAATTTATGCTGATCGTGTTGTCAAAGAAGGTTCGTTAGCCGCTGATGTACCAACTAGCTTAGAGTCTGATTACCGATCCTCTCTTGAAAAAGGTGAAATCGTCTCACGCCCTATTCTCGAACATAAAGTAAATCCATTTGTTGCTAAATGGAATGCTTTCTTATCAAGCAAATGGGACGACCCATGCGACACTACAGTGCCCGCTAAAGAGTTTCATAAAGTGTCCGAGTTAATGTTAGCGTTGCCACCCGAGTTTTCTCTTCAAAACCGAGTTGAGAAAGTACTAGAAAGCAGAAAGAAAATGTCCGTTGGCGCCTTACCTATCGACTGGGGTTACGCTGAAAACATGGCCTATGGAACACTACTTAGTAAAGGTAGAAATATTAGAATGACTGGTCAAGATGTTGGTCGTGGGACATTCTTCCATCGTCATGCTGTTTTACACAATACACAAAATGGTGAAACATATACATCTTTACGTCACCTGCTTTTAGAACAGGGAAAATTTTCTTTATATGACTCATTTTTATCTGAAGAAGCTGTTCTAGGTTTTGAATATGGTTACTCAACAACAGAACCTGATGACCTAGTGATTTGGGAAGCGCAATTTGGCGATTTTGCCAATGGTGCTCAAGTTCTAATGGACCAATTTATCAGCTCTGGTGAAACAAAATGGGGTCGTTTATGTGGCCTTGTCATGTTATTACCTCATGGTTACGAAGGCCAAGGACCTGAACATTCGTCTGCTCGTTTAGAACGTTACCTACAACTTTGTGCTGAACATAATATGCAGGTATGTGTTCCGTCTACACCTGCGCAGATCTTTCATTTATTACGTCGCCAAACGCTAAGTAATTTCCGTAAGCCACTTGTTATTATGAGCCCAAAAAGTTTATTGCGCCATAAATTGGCTACATCCACACTAGAAGAGCTCACCGAAGGGAAATTTCAGCCGTTGATACAAGAAATGGATGATATTGATCCTAAAAAAGTGACACGAATTGTCGTGTGTTCTGGCAAAGTGTATTACGACCTGTTAGAGCAACGGAGAACTGATGGCCTTGAGAATGTTGCTATCTTAAGAGCTGAACAGCTATACCCATTTCCCATCGATGAATTACATAGCTCGTTTGATCAATACCCTAAATTAAAACAGCTTGTTTGGTGTCAAGAAGAACCAATGAACCAAGGTGCTTGGTATCAAATTAGGCACAGGTTCTTTGACTTACTGAGCAAAAAATTAGAACTCAAATATGCAGGTCGACCCATGTCAGCATCTCCAGCCGTTGGTCAATTTAGCCTGCATGTTGAACAGCAACAAAAACTAATCCACACAGCACTTTATTAAAAAATAGACTTTAAAAAAAGGAATAAACATGAGCATTGAAGTCGTAGTACCTAGCCTTCCAGAATCTGTCGCAGATGCCACTTTAGTTACTTGGCACAAGCAAGCTGGTGACACTATTTTAAAAGATGAAAACCTCGTTGACCTCGAAACGGACAAAGTGGTTCTCGAAGTCCCTGCATTGACGGATGGCGTTTTAGCAGAAATTATTGAACCCGAAGGATCTGTCGTATTAAGTGGTCAATTACTCGCTCGCATTGAGGCCGGTAGCGCTGCCACATCAGCTCCAAACCCAAAAGCAGCACCTGCAAAACCTGAAGCAGCCTCGACTACATTGCCTGTTGAAAAAAACTCGGGGTCTAGTGCAGAACTCAGCCCTGCTGTTAGAAAGCTAGTTGCTGAACATGGGCTTGACCCACAACAAATTGCCGCAAGTGGTAAAGGTGGCAGAATAACCAAAACAGATGTTTTAAATCACATTAAACATCAATCCAATAATGGTGTAACGACACCTTCAGCGACAATGAGCAGCTCAGCTCCAAGCAAAGCATCTCAAGCAACACCAATGCCGACGCTACCTACTAGCGACCGCGCAGAACAACGCGTCCCTATGACACGTCTTCGTGCAAAAGTTGCCGAACGTTTAATTCAGGCTCAACAGAACACTGCCATGTTAACGACGTTCAACGAAGTTAACATGCAGCCTATTATGGATATTCGCAGCAAATATAAAGATCAGTTTTCAAAAGTACATGATACAAAATTAGGCTTCATGTCCTTTTTTGTTAAGGCTGCGGTTGAATCACTCAAACTTTTCCCGTCTGTGAATGCATCCGTTGATGAACAAGATATTATTTATCATGGCTATTATGATATCGGCATAGCCGTTTCTTCTCCTCGAGGCCTCGTCGTCCCCGTATTAAGAGATGCAGATCTTAAAAACTTTGCAGCAATTGAAGGCGGTATTGCAGATTTTGGCGTAAAAGCACGTGATGGAAAATTAGGTTTAGACGACCTAACCGGTGGTACATTTACCATTACTAACGGTGGTGTCTTTGGCTCTATGATGTCCACGCCAATTTTAAACCCACCACAAAGTGCCATTTTAGGCATGCACGCCATTAATCAACGCGTTATGGTCGAAAACGGTGAAATGGTCATACGTCCTATGATGTACCTTGCCTTATCTTATGATCACCGCATTATTGATGGTAAAGAAGCTGTTTCTTTCTTGGTCACTATCAAAGACTTCTTAGAAGACCCTGCAAGATTATTATTAAACGTTTAAATAGAGAGCAACTTATGAGTTCAGATAATAAATTTGATGTTGTCATCATTGGCGGTGGGCCAGGTGGTTATGTTGCAGCTATACGCTGTGCACAGCTCGGTCTTAAAACAGCGTGCATAGATGAATTTACTAACAAAGACAATAAAGCGTCCCTTGGCGGCACTTGCCTTAACGTTGGCTGCATACCGTCTAAAGCCCTTCTTGAGTCATCACATCACTACGAACAGTTAAATCATGGTCTAGAAAACCATGGTATTAAGGTAACTGGCTTAAAAATTGATGTCCCAACAATGATAAAAAATAAAGATGATGTTGTTAATCGTCTTACCACTGGTATCAGCGGCCTATTTAAAGCCAATAAGGTCACTAGCTTTCATGGTCGGGGCAAGTTACTCGCTGGGAAGCAAGTCGAAATCACTACAAGCTCTAATGATGTCTCTATCATCTCGGCCGAAAGTATTATTTTAGCGACAGGCTCGCGCCCCATCGACATCCCTTCTGCCCCAGTAGACGAAAAAAACATTGTTGACTCAACCGGTGCCTTAAACTTTGATAAAACTCCTAAGAAACTCGGCGTTATTGGTGCCGGTGTTATTGGCCTAGAATTAGGGAGCGTATGGAATCGCTTAGGTTCTGAGGTTATTTTACTGGAAGCTCAAGACAGCTTCCTTCCAGCCGCAGACACAAAAATCGCAGCCGAGGCCAAGCGCCAATTTAAGAAGCAAGGCCTCGACATCAAAATGAATGCCCGCGTTACTAAGGCTGTTTCAAAAGCTAAAAAAGTAACCGTCAATTATGAAGATGCTTCAGGTGAACATACGATAGAACTCGACAAACTTATTGTATCGGTCGGTCGCCGTCCAAACACAGACAACTTGTTTGCCCCAGAATCACCCATTGAGCTTGATGAACGTGGCTTTATAGAAGTTGATGAGATTTGGCAAACCAGCCAACCGTCGGTATATGCTATTGGCGACTTAATCCGTGGCCCCATGCTCGCACATAAAGCATCTGAAGAAGGTGTTGCCGTTGCTGAAGTTATTTACGGTGAAGAACCTGAAATCAACTACGACGTTATTCCAAGTGTTATCTATACCAGTCCAGAAATTGCATGGGTTGGCCAAACGGAACAACATCTAAAATCAGCCGGTTCAAAAATAAAAGTTGGCACCTTCCCTTTTGCAGCTAGCGGTCGCGCCCAAGCCTTAGGAGATACAACTGGCATGGTCAAAATGATCTCCGATGAAGAAACGGATCAAATTTTAGGTGTTCACATTATAGGCCCTCAAGCGTCAGAGCTCATTGCCGAAGCCGTTTTGGCTATGGAATACTCTGCTAGTACAGAAGACTTGGCATTAACCATTCATGCACACCCAACACTGTCTGAAGCGCTACATGAAGCTGCACTTGCAGTTGATAAAAGAGCCTTACACATCCCGAACCGATAAGTTTTAACGTTAGAGTACATCCTATTGAAGTACGTCACATAAACTCATTTTTTGACAATATTGGCGTACTTCAACTTCACCATCAGCCAGCTTAAACGACAGCATTAATATACTGCGCTTAAAGACTCACTTCATACTCTCTCTTCCTCGTAACATCTAAATAGGTATTACCCAATAACAACATTATTCGGCCTCCATAAATTTTCTGGCTTTATTAGAAAAAATCTTTTCTAAGCGTTTACTTTCTCCTTCAGAAAACCTCTTAATGCAAAATATATCCAATAATTTTTCAAACACTAATGCTTTACAAACAGGTTTAATTAGATTATTTTTATAACACTTAATATAATAATTTAAGTTAATCAATTAACTTATTGATTATTATGAATTTAAAAATAAATAATGAATTAGAGAAACCGAATGAACTTAACCCTTACAAAGACAGTTCCGCAAAATGAAATCGCTGCTTGCGACCTTCTCTTAGATTATTTAGAAAAAATTGGCGTTGAGTTTGTTTTTGGCATTCCAGGCGGAGCAATCGAACCACTCTACAATGCTTTAGCCAAAAGCGAGAAGCGTGGTGGCATAAAAGCTATTACTGCTAGGCATGAAACGGGGGCTGTTTTTATGGCCGATGCCTATGCACGAAACACAGGGAAACTTGGGGTCTGCTGTTCCACAACTGGTCCTGGTGCAACAAATATGGTCACCGGCGTCGCCTCCTCCTATGAAAACAACACCCCACTACTCATTATTACTCCTCAAACATCGCAAGATAAAGTTGGTAAAAAAGCCATGCAAGAGTCGGGGGATACTGGAGTCAACATTTCGGGTATGTTTCATTTTTTTACTAAATACACGAGCTACGTCACACATGTAGAACAATTTGAACACAAGCTTGTATCCGCCATTATGTCTGCTTTTAGTAATCCCGGTGGACCGACACACCTGAGTATTCCTGCTGATATTTTAAAAAGTAATGTCCCCATTAAACAAACAACAATCAATATAGACAATTTGTTACGGCGGCCTATTTTAAAAGATGAAGAGGCTACTCATGCACTACTAAAAGAACTCAATCATTCAAAAAAGACTGTTTTTGTAATCGGTGCGGGTACAAAAAACTGTAGTGGGTTAATTGCACAATGCATTAATGAATTAGGTATTGAGTTTGTTGCAACGCCCGATGGCAAAAGCTTCATTAACCCCTACCATCCGTCCTATAGAGGCGTTATTGGCTTTGCAGGACATAAAAGCGCCAATAGAGCCCTTCAAAACGATGCAGTAGACACCGTTGTTGTTATAGGCTCCTCGCTGGGTGAGTTTACGAGTAATGCTTGGGATCAGTTAACGCTATTAAATAATAAACTGATACATATCGACAGTAATCATGACAATTTCACAAGATCCTCCATGGCTAAACTCCAAGTGGGTGGCCATATACCCACTGTATTAGAAGCTATTTTGGAGAACAATAAAACTCCCATTACCGATATTGAAGAGAACCCTCCAAAATCTGTTATCGATAAGACTAAATTGTTCACTCATATGCAAATTGATAACCAAAAAATGGTGCATTTTGAATTTGATGAACCTAATAAAACGAGTGCCCTTTCAGCACCGTTAAAACCACAATATTTAATGACCCAGCTGACCCAGCTTTTCCCATCCAATACTCGTTATCTAGCGGATACTGGAAATAACCTAGCCTGGGCTATTCATTACCTTAATCCATACGATAGACGCTTCAACAAACGTAGAACATCAAAAAGAGGTGAGAAAGATAGGCGTTCTGATAGTGCAGGATTATTGCAAATATGTGCCGAGTTCTGTTCAATGGGCTGGTCAGTCGGTAGTGCAATCGGTACCGCACTGGCACACCCAAATGATCCTGTCGTTTGTATTGTGGGGGACGGGAGCTTCCTCATGTCGGGTAACGAAATAACAGTTGCACTACAGGAAAAGTTAAACGTGATTTTTCTCATCATGAATGATCAGCACCTCGGTATGGTTAAGCATGGCCAGCAGTTAAATAAATCGGCTAATATCGCCAATAAATTACCCAATATTAGTTATGCTTTAATGGCATCGGCCATGGGCATCATGAGCCATACCATTGAAACAGCCGATGATTTAATGAAACTTGATACTGATAAAATATGCGCGCGAAACGGGCCCACACTACTCGACATTAGAATCGATGCAGAAGAAGTCCCCCCCATCGCTACTCGCTTAAAGGGTATGAAGTAGCTATGGAAAAAGAAAAAATAACCACCAAAATTTGGTTTGAAGAAGAAGAACCTGACAACCCATTTGCAGCCAAAACGTCCTATTGTTCCGGTTACGATGTGTATGGCGACTTATTGGGTAAAGTATCTTGGTCTGAATACATGTACTTGCTCTTCAAATTAGAAAAGCCACAACCGTGGCAATCTACTTTACTAGAGACCATTGCTATTGCCATTGCCAACCCCGGCCCACGTGATTTAAGTGTACGTGCTGCAATGAATGGTGGTGTTGGTGGATCAACTGCAGCTTCTTGTTTAATGGCCGCCTTAGCACCCGGCGCGGGCAAAAATGGTGGCGCTAGGGAGGTTTATCAAGTGATGCGTTTATGGCAACAGTGTCAGTTTGATTTACCCATGTGGCAACAAAAATTATCCAATTATGAAGATGAAGAAGCTGTAGAGGTTTGGCCTACAAGCGAGCACTCACCTGGCTTTGATCCTTACGGAGCAAGCTGTGCTACACCAGTTTTACAAACATTAGATCATTTAACGACTATTCACCCTGATGGTGCACTCGCTTATTTATCAACTAACCGACAGGCGCTTGAGCAGGCTGCTGATAGCCCATTAGGTATGACAGGCGTCATAGCGGCAGCGTTTACCGATTTAGGTTTTACTGATGAGCAAGCAGAAATGCTATATCTATTACTTCGCCTTCCCGGTGCTGCTGTACATTCAATTGAGCAAAAAAAGCTTGGTTGGCGTAAATACCCATTTTTTGGACAGGGCTTAACATTAACAAATGACCCCCATCCGTTAAATTCTAAACAACCCACTCGAAACACACCATGAAAGGTCCATCAACGTTAGAACACGCAGAAGATAATTGGCAAACCGACATAGGCGCAGCTTTTGTAGGAGAGCGTGTCGTTTATAGAGGGAAAGACTTATTTACAGAACTTAATGATATCTCTTGGTTTAAACATTTTATTTTTGGGATCACAAATAAAATGTTTGCGGATAATGAAATTAAGTTGATGGAAAAAATATGGTCTTTAACGATGAGTTACCCAGACCCTAGAATCTGGAATAACCGTATCGCCGCCCTTACTGCCTCTGCAAATTCAACTGGGGCTTTGGCTGTTTCAGCCTCCACCGCTTGTTCAGAAGCAAACGTATACGGCACAAAGGCTGGCTTCCTAGCAATAGATTTCATCAAAAGAGCTCTTATTGTTGTCGATAATAATAAAGACCTCGCTAAATTTGTATTAGATGAATTAAAAGAAAATCGTTCAATTCCCGGGTTTGGGCGACCAGTTGCAAATTCAGATGAAAGAATTATACCTTTGTTCAACGAGGCAAAAAAACTGGGTTTAGCTAATGGTCCTCATACGAAACTTACCTTTGAAATTGAAAAAATCTTATATGAATCTAGGTACAAATTAAGAATGAATGCTGCTGGTATTAACTCTGCGTTAATAGCAGATCTCGGTTTCACAACACGAGAGCAGTACTACGGAATAATCATTGCTTTTTCATCCGGAATATTACCCTGCTTTATTGATGCAGCAAATCACAAAGAAGGCACATTCTTCCCTCTACCTTGTGGCCGCCTAAATTATAAAGGTCAAAGAAATAGAAACTGGTAATTCCCAAAATATGAACTAACCTTAAATATATTAAAAATATTTGGGTTTGTTATGAGAAAAATAATTGCTTGGTTACTGTTTGTTGTGCTCTCCTCATTTGGAGCCACTGCGTACGCATTCGATGAAAGCGATAATAGCTTAGAAGGTATGTACGGCGACGAGGAATATATTTATATTGCCACTGGACGAAAGCAAACAGTGTCTCAAGCACCTGCCGTCGCTAGTATCATTTCTGCTAAAACCATTCGTCAGATGGGCGCACGTGATATTGATGAAGTATTAGAAACGGTACCAGGTTTGCATGTCTCTTATGCGGCTGGTGGTTATAACCCTATTTACCAAATACGTGGCATTACATCCAATGTGAACTCGCAGGTGTTGATGCTCATTAATGGCATCCCCATCACCAATATTTTTGCAGGTGACCGATCTCAAGCATGGGGGGGTATGCCTGTTGAAAACATATCTCGCATTGAAGTAATACGGGGTCCAGGTTCTGCTATTTATGGTGCAGATGCGTTTGCTGGAACCATAAATATTATTACTAAAAACTCAACCGAAATAGAAGGGCTGGAAATAGGCGCATCTGCAGGCAGTTTTGATGAGTACCGTGGATGGTTACAATACGGTGGCTCAATCGCTGGCTGGGATACGGCCTTCTCTGCTCAGGTTTTAGACACCCACGGTCAGCATGAAAAAATTGACAATGATATCCAATCAACTCTTGATGCCATTCCTTTGCTTGGCACAAGTGCTTCATTAGCACCTAATGGTGTAAATCTAGGTCGTCAAACATTAGATACCCGTCTAGATATTGCTAAAGACAGATGGCAAATTCGATTAGGCTACCAAAGCCGAAGAAAAGGCGAAACAGGAACAGGTTTATTCCAAGCACTTGACTCAGCTGGTGAGGTTGAAGCTGATCGATACAATGCAGATATCACATACAAAAATACCGATTTCTCTGACAACTGGGATTTTAATGCTCAATACAGTTTTTTTAACAGTATCACTCGCTCAGACCTAGTATTACTCCCGCCTGGTGCAAATACGACAGGTGTTCCAATTCACACCTTTCCAGATGGGGTAATGGCCAAACCCGATATATACGAGCGCCACAACCGCATTGACCTATCCACCTTCTACACAGGTTTAGATAATCATGATATTCGTCTAGGTGCTGGCTTCCATCATCAAGACCAATACAAAATTGAAGAAAAGAAAAACTATTTAGCAGTTGGACCAGCTTTGATTCCTCTAGGTGGTGTTATTGATGTAACCGATACCGCCCCATTTAACCAAGAAGAAACACGTAAAATTTATTATGGATTCATACAAGACGCATGGGATTTCGCATCAGATTGGACCTTAACTGCCGGCATACGCTATGACCATTACTCAGACTTTGGCGATACATTTAACCCACGTCTAGCATTGGTTTGGCAAACTAGCTATCGCTTAACAAGTAAGCTTTTATATGGGCGCTCTTTCCGCGCACCTTCCTTTGCAGAACAATTCAACATTAACAACCCCGTTGCTTTGGGTAACCCCGACTTAGACCCTGAAATCATTGATACCTATGAAATTGCCTTTGATTATGCAGCAACAGAAAATCTAAAACTAAATGTGAACCTCTACTATTATGAAATGGACGATATTATTCGTTTTGCTCCAACCACAGCAAATAATACTGGCAAGCAAACTGGTCATGGCCTAGAAATGGAGGTCAACTGGAAAGCAGCAGATAATTTATCAATATACGGCAACTATGCTTACCAATCTTCCGAAGACAAAGATGCCAGTAGTGACGCAGCAGATGCGCCTCAGCAACAACTCTACGTCCGTGCAAACTATGAGTTAACACCTATATGGTCAATCAACTCACAACTAAATCATGTCCGTGATAGAGAACGTGCTGCAACCGACTTACGGTCTAAAATTGATGACTATACGGTGGTTGATTTAACACTACGCGCGAAAGAGTTTTCACCCGGTTTTGAATTTGCATTATCGGCCAGAAACTTATTTGATGAAACGGTCAGAGAACCTTCTGAAGCACCTGGCGCCATCCCTAATGACTTACCTCTAGCTGGTAGAGGGTTATTTATTGAATTGCGAAAAGCTTTACATTAAGTCTGTATTAAACGTTTTGAAATATCAAAAACATCATAATCAAGGATGATTAAAGCAATATGATACCTTTAAAGAAATTTTATAGCGCCGTTCTGCTTGTTACTTTTTTTTGTGCAGCCACGCTCGCTGACGATGATTTACAAGCAAATGCAACCTTCAATGTTACAGTTTTTTACCCTGAAGCTAGGAAACCATACAGCACCCTTTTTGAGTCTATTATCAGTGGAATTAAAGAGCAACCCAGGGTAAACCTACATGCTCGCTCAATCAATAAATCGATGTTAGAGACCGACATTTTAAACTCTATCCATCAAGATAACCCCGACGCAGTGATTATTCTTGGCGGCGGCATGAGGTCCCTCCAAGATAAAATAGGCCGTTCGTTTAAAACAATTTACGGGGCTTCATTTTTTTCTACTAACGACCTTAATAAAGGCCTAAGTGGCATCTCTATGGATCCCGACCCAATCCTTCTTTTTAGAGAATTAAAAAAAATACACCCTAAAATCAAAAAAATTCATGTTGTATTTGATCCTAAAACTAATGGGTGGTTAATTCAAAGAGCGCAAGAAAACACTAAGAGTAGTGAAATTAAAATAATCCCTCATGAGGCACCAAACATACAACAAGCTGCTTTAATTTATAAAGAAATAGCTCGAAATAGCGATCATACTGAGGAAGCATTGTGGCTTTTACATCACGACCCCACCTTAGATAGCAAAAGCTTGTTACCCAGAATTTTAGCTGATGCATGGAAATACAAGCAGGTTGTTATATCTAGCAACCCATCCCATGTCCGCCGTGGTGCCCTTATTTCCTTACTTCCTGATAATCAACAGATTGGAAAAGATTTAGCCCTCGCGACCGTCAGTATTATAAATGGGCAAAAGGTTAAAATCACACCAATGAAATCATCATTAGTCGTTGCTAACATTCGAACTGCCAAGCATCTGTCAGGCTTACTCACTTTAAAGAATAAAACTGATTTCGCTTTAATTTATCCGCGAGGTATGGCCAATGATTAAAAAACTGTACACGTTTTTAACGCAGCATAGTTTTAAAAACCTACTCGCAACGACCTATGTTGTTGGTATCTCATTACTGATAGCTATTGCCACACTGGTTACATCAAACATATCCACAAGAACTGTTCGAGACAACCTTAATAAAACAGGGCTTCAACTTATTGAGTCTTTTTCAGATAACAGCCGCATTGCCCTTCTATACCTTAGCCAAGATGAAGCCAAGCTGGCTGTCGATTCAATACTTTCCTTTCCAGATGTAAAAGCTGCTGGGATTTATAACCAACAAATGCAACCCATCTATCAAAGTAGTGATGAATTAGAAAAGAAGACCGTTAGTCACCCTACCAAATCAACGCTATTAGACTACGAAGATGAATTTGAATGGGCTTATAGCTCAGCCGTTTTCAGTACTAGAGACAATGAAATGTTTCTTTATTCAAATGAAGAATTCAAACCTGAGCTTTTAGGTTATGTTCGTTTAACCGTCAGTAAAAATGTACTTAGCGCCCTTGAAAATAATTTCTATAAATATAATTTAATTGTTATCGGGGTACTCGCCTTACTTTTATTATGGGCTCTTTTAATCATTACAAAACGTATCACAAAACCAATAGATAATCTCGCCAAAAATATGTTGAGCGCCACAAAGGGTGACTTAACAGACAAAAAACATATTGGTAGCACACAAGACATCATCAAAATGGAACAAGCATTTGGTGACATGATGCATATCCTTGAAAACCGCGAGAAAGAATTAGTCACTACTCGCGACA
>Ga0209345_10005160_pt1 | contig 12269 bp, 13 predicted proteins | sample Cruoilmetagenom7_FD_187294 | JGI IMG/M metagenome (GOLD analysis project Ga0209345, IMG submission 187294) | Oil polluted marine microbial communities from Coal Oil Point, Santa Barbara, California, USA - Sample 7 (SPAdes) (version 2) | ecosystem: Environmental > Aquatic > Marine > Oil seeps ...
AATTATAATTGTTACCCTTTGTTTACTCTAAAGTTATACAATATCTAAAATAAAAATAGCAAAGGAGATATTATGAATGTTTCAACAAGTAGTTATAGTAATATGATGCAAGCACCAAGAGGTCCTAGTTCTACAGAATTAACTTCACAAGTTATGAAAAGTAGTGATATTGATGGTGATAGTTTATTATCTATTGATGAGTTAGGTATATCAGAAGAGCTTTTTTCATCATTTGATAGTGATGGAGATGGTAGTATATCATCTAATGAGTTAGAGGGGACATTCTCTTCAAAACTTGATGCAATGAAAAATCAAGAATTTACCCCTGAAGAGTTTGGAAGCTTTTTATCAGAGCTTGGACTTGAAGTGCCACCGCCACCACCACAGGGACAACCTAATGTATCTCAAATGATAAGTGATATTTTTAGTGCAAATGACACAGATGAGAGTGGGTTATTATCTTTATCTGAATTAGATATCTCAGAAGAATTATTTATTTCCTTAGATAGTGATGAAGATGGTAGTATTACTAAAGAAGAGTTAGCCCAAGGTCTTACTACATTATTTTCTTCTGTAGAAAGTGGTGAGATGTCTAAAGATGAAGCTGGAGAGGTTTTATCTCAATTAGGTATAGAAAAACCATCTGGACCACCTCCTGGTGGAGGGATGATGGGTGGTGGAGGCTCATCTGAGGAGGAAGAGGAGTATGATGCAGCTGATACAAATCAAGATGGGATAGTTTCTATAGCAGAACAAGCAGCATATGATGCTTCACAATCTTCAGATACTAAAGATATGGAAGAATATACAATGAAACTAGTTTCAACACTTCTTGAAGCTTTAAAAAGTGAAGAAGTAACTAATAAGTCAGATACTAGTGATAGTTTAGATATATCTAAATATAAACAAATAATGTCTATGGTAAATACACAAATTCAAGACACTGACACGGCTCAAAAACTGGGTAAATATCTTTCTAACTTAGCTTCATAAAAAGGGTAGAGGAAGCTCTACTTTTTTTATTCTAATCTTGCATTTTATAAATCTTTTTTCTCTCTTTTGAAGAGGGCATATCCAAAAGTTTTCTATATTTTGTAATAGTTCTTCTTACCATCTCAACATTGTATCTTTTTTGTACCATCTCAACTAAATCTTGATCTGTAAAAGGATTCTCATGGTCTTCAGCTTCTACAACAGAAGAGAGATAATTTTTTATCTCAGAAGATGATAAATTTTTTGATACTGCATTTGTAAAAAAATATTTTAAAGGATAGGTTCCTCTAGCACATTTGATATACTTATTTGATACAGCACGACTAATTGTAGACTCTTCAAATCCAAGTTCATTTGCAACTTCTGACATAGTAAGAGGCTTAAGTTCACTTCCAATAAAAAATGCAATTTGCTTTTCTACTATAATAAGGATTAATTTATAGAGAGTTGATTTTCTAAGTTCTAAAAGATTTACTAAATCTCTGGCTTCTTTGAGTTTTTTCTTTATTTCATCATTTTTTGTTTTAAAAGGGTCACTTACAATAATATCTGGATAATAGTCATTATTGATTTTTATACGAATATCATCATCAACTTCTACAAAAAAATCTGGTATTATATAAGGTTGATCTGCAAGATATTCAATAGCAGGTGGAGTTTTAAATTTTTTAATTATCTCTTTAGCATCTTCAAATCTATGGTGTGTACAATATTTATCTATATTTTTTAAATTAGCTATTATTTTTTTAATAAAATTGTATAGTTCTTCATCAATTTCTAGTTCATTAAGTTGAAATAAGAATGATTCTTTTAAATCATATGCACCAACTCCAATTGGCTCAAGATATGCAAATCGTTGACGAATAGTTTCAACAAACTCTTTATATACATTACACTTTAGGGCAATTTTTTCAATATTTCCTTCAAAGTACCCCTCATCATTTATATAGAAAAGAATCTCTTGTGCTACTTTTTGTGAGTTTGGAGTAGGAAAGAGTGGTGGGCAAAGTTGTAAATCTATTTTATCATAGATAGATTCTGTATATAAACTCATATTTTCAATAAAGCCTCTTTTGTCATCATCACCATTACTACTGTATGATGAGGTATTTGAGCTACTTGATTCAAAAGATGAATTTACTTCTAAAAAAGGGTTTTCATAACTATATTCTTTAAATAATGTATCTAGTTCTTGAAGTGGGGCTTGCAAAAGTGGAAGCCAAGTACGAAGTGATAGTTGTAAAGACTGTTTTTGTTTTACATTTAATCTAATATTGTTTGTCATGCAATAATTGTACCACAAACGAGATGTTTACGATACAATTATCTTGTATGTTTAATATACAATTAGTATTTTAATCTTACTACACCGTTTGGTTTAGCTATTTTCATTTGACATGAAAGTCTTGATTGAGGTGTACATGTTCCAGAACAAATCTCTTTTAAAACTTTAACTTCTTTATCAGTTTTTGGTGATAAAAATTCCATACCAGCTTCAACTTCAACTACACATGTTCCACATTCTCCATCTCTACACCCAAATGGAAGTGCTGAACCACTTGCCTCAACGATATCTTGTATAGTACTACCTTCTTTAACATTGATTGCTAAAAAGTCATTAATTATCTCTACTCTTGTTGTCATTATTCTCTCCTTTTAATTTGTCCCATTTCAAGGGACTTATTGTTTTATTAACCTTTGTAAGGTTTTACTAAAATGTCACCTTTTACAAGTGTTTGACATGCTAATCTTACTTTTGGTGCAACAGTAAATTGTTGACAAGTATTTGCCTCTTTTTGAGTAATAGCACCAAGTTCTACTAGTTTTTCAAGTTCCATATCTTCCATGTAACTTGTTGGTTCTTCTGTTGCTAAATTTTCAACAGTAACTAGACAGCTTCCACATTGACCATCTTCACAATCAATTGGTAAAGGGATCCCTTTTTCTTTTGCTAATCTAACTAGTGGTTCACCAATTTTTGCATCATAAACACCATCTGTTTCTTCTTTAAAATGCATAAAAATAACTTTTGCCATATCTTCTCTCCTTTTAAGATTTGTTGTTTTTTCTTTTTTCTACCATAGCCTTGAATAGAGGTGATTCAGTTGTTTCTTCATCACATCCATCTTCTAGAGCTCTTAGTTCATGTTCTCTACAGCCAAGAATTTCAACTTCCATAGTTGTTCCAAAAAAATGAACCTCATACACACGGATAACTTGTAAAAACTCTCCCATTGATTTAATATACCCAACTGAGCCCTTAGGCATCATCAATGTTCCTATTTTTGCGTGTGGATAAGTTCCATCATTTACAACATCTTCAAGAAGTTCAACTTTTTGACCCTCTTTAAATTTTGGTTCATCTTCATCTCTACCAGATCTACTTGCGGTAACACTATCGTGTAAAACGATATTCTCATCTACTGAGAACTCTTTAGCAGCCACAACTATTTCCTGGAGTTGGTGTACAGCTCACACACCCACTTAATTTACCATCTTTAAACATATTCCATACATCAGCAGCACTAGGTGCATAACCGTTTTGAAAGTCCCCATAAACTTTTAAAAGTGAAAATTTTAAAAAATCAAGAAGTTTTGACTCTTCACCTTTTAAGTTAGAAAAACCTGTTTTTATCATGTTACCATACTCTTTTAATATATGAAATCTTTTAACATTTACTAAACTCTTATCATAGTCTATATCAAAAAATTCAAAATAGTCCTCCGCATCAGTCAGTTTGTAAAACTCATCTAATGACTTCTCTTTTGTTTGCATAATCTATTCCTTTCTTAACTACAAGGTGTATCAATTGCGGTTGTAAACGCAACTGGTACATTTGGTATTTTTTTATCTATTTGTGTTGTTAGCGCTTCTGTATCTTTTTCACCAGTTCTAATTCTTTCAACACCACCTACATCAATCCACCACATCTTACCAGCACCTCGACTTAAGTCTTGACAATTTGCTCTAATACATTCCATAGCTGTTTCTCTATTTTTTTCATTAGATACAACTATTTCAAGTTTTACTTTTGCTACTAAATCTGTTGGTTGGTTATCAGCTTCTTTTAATCCAAAAGAACCTTTTCCGACAACATCACTTACTGTGACACCTTCTATATTGTTTTCAAACAAATCTTCTAAAACATTTTTTAAATCGTATTGATTGAATACCGCTATTACCATATACATATTATTTTCCTTTCTTTGTATTTAGAGTTCTGCTTTTAAAGCACTTATCCAAGTTTCTATTCTTTCCTCTGTTTTATCACTTTCATTATGCTCATCGATAGCACAACCACAAAGTTTACCATCTATTTCTGCCATTGAAAATTCATAATCATAACCATCTTTTGGGATAAATCCAACAGGTTTTGCACCAGCAGAAGTAAAAGTTTTATGGAGTTTTCCTAAAGCAGAACAAAAATGTTCACTATGTTTTTTAGTATCACCTGCACCAAAAAATGCAACAGTTTTTCCACTAAAGTCTATCTCATCATCTTCAATCTCTAATACTGGATCAACCCATGAAAAGTGAACATCACCTTGTCCCCAAGTTGAGCTTCCTATAAATAGAACATCATACTCTAACATTTGATCTTCAACATCATCAAAGTCATCTTCCATGTTTATAACATCATCTTCATCTATATCAAAAGCTTCTACTAGTGCATCAGCAACTTTCATTGATGTTCCACCTGCTGTTCCAATAAAAATACCCATTTTTGCCATTTGTTCTAATCCCCCTTATTTTTTGTATTCATCGTAAATTTTTATAGCACTATCAAGAAGTTTATCACCCTCTTTAACTAAATCCTCATATGTTCTAAATGAAAATCTATGTGCATCTTTGAAAAACTTGTTTACTATTACAATTTTGTCTGCAATTACTACAGCTCGTCCAAAACCTTCGTGGCTCATCTCCATAATTGTACTACACATAACTCCCGTCTTTTTTTCAAAAGCCAAAGCTATTGCTTGGTAAATAAGTCTAATATCTTGTATTTGCATCTCATCAATATCTGCAATAACTGGAATATTTTTTAAATCTTCTTTTGATTTAACATATTTTTCTGCTAATATATCTTCATCTGTTCTATTTGTCCAAGTACCAAACTGGTCTAAAGCTCGAACTTGTCCAATGAGTGTTTTTATAAATAAATTATCCATCTATGCAGCCTTTTTTTCAAGAATTTTTTTAATAAACGGTGCTGGTTTGTCATTTAACATTGTGGTGAGTTTCTTTATCTCTTCATCAATTGACACAACCTCTTTGTATTTGATTGGAAAAATTCCAGAGTTTATAATTTTTGCAGCAGCAGTTGCTCCAATATTTACAAAATATACTATATCTACACCTTTAAGAAGAGCAACTGTTTTATCCACATCTTTCTCTTCAATTTTAATAATTGTAGATATTTCACAATCATCAGCACTAATATCATACACATTAAATTGTGCAGCACTTCCGAAGTGAGCATCTATATTTTCATTGTCATTTGTTGCGAATGCAACTCGGATAGAACCTTTGGCAGAACTATTTGAAGTAACTTTTATTGTTGATCCCATATTGTGATCTCCTTTTTTTATTTATATTAATATAAATGCAAAAAGTGTTCCGCATACCACAACTATCTATTCAGTTTTATTTAAGATTAAAGGAAATAGCTTTAGCAGTTAAGTTCTTTTTATCTAACTTCAGATAGTAAGTTCCTCAATAGCCTAGCTATACATCTCCAAGTCACGCGTAATTTCTTTGTTAATTTTAAATAAAACTGAATAGATAGTTGTGGTATGCTATTGTTTAATGTTGTCCGTATTTATAGTGGTTTATGATGTTTGCTATCTCAAAAAGCATATAGCAACTTCCCTCATACAAAGTATCATTTTTAAGGTTGTTTCCTACTAATTCATAGTTTGGAAAACCTCTTACCATAAGTGCTTTTTTAAGATTATTACAGATTCTTTCACCATGAAAGTTTGAGATAAGAATATCAGCATTTTTAAGTTCATTTTCCACATCATCAAAATCACCAATTATTACATTTATGTCATTGAGTGTTTCTAAACTTACACTTTTAGTAGGAGACACTACAGCTGTGATATTTGCTCCTGCTTCTTTTATTGTTGAAGCAATACTAAGGATTTGATCTGGTTCAGCTGCAATAACAACTTTTGCCCCACCTAATGCAAAATGTGTATCTAAAAGAGCATCTTGTAATCTTTTTCTCCATCGCACCACTGATGGATTTGGTTTAGATATCTTTTTAATATCCATTAAACCTTTATAGAATTTATCAGCTTTTAGTAAACCGCTTATCGTATCAAAGTGAAGATGTATCATATTTTCATTTTTACCATTAAGTAAATTCCCAGCTTTTTCTACAGAGTTTCCAATTGTTATAACAATTTGTGAACTACCGAGTTTTTCTATCTCTTCAATACTTATTCCACCACTGCTCATTGCACCTTGTTTAAGCCCCAGATGACCATCAAGAGATTGACTAATATCAGGTAATGCTAGTGTTTCATAACCAAATAAGTCTACTTGTTCTTTTATTTTTTCTACCTCTATTGGTGTAAGGTTTACATTAGGGATGATAAGTGCTTTTTTATTATCAATTGTAGTTGTAGGAGTTACTAATTGTTCAATAATAGCTTCAATTGATTTAGCATAACCACTTTCTAATCCACCCTCAAAATCAGGTGTATGAACATATACCATTTTTTGAACATCTTTAAGTAAAAAAGTTGCCCCTTTTATATCATCACCTTTTGTTTCAGTCATACCTGTTGTAAAAAGTCCAACGAGGTCAGGTTTTACTTTTTTTGTGATATTTTTTACAGCTTCACTGACACTATAGTCTCCACCATCAAGAACAGCAGTTATATCGTTTACTGCTGTTGTTTGTACAGCAATTGGGTCACTAAAATGTCTAGTAAAAAATACTTTTGAAAAACTAGCACATCCTTGTGCTCCATGCATAAGTGGCATTGTGTTTTTAATACCTAAGAAACATAATAATGCTCCCATAGGTTGTGATAGTTTGATTGGATTTATTTGTAGTGGTTTATTTGGTTTTTCACTCATGGAAAGTTCCTAATATATTTTGTTTATGCTTAATTATATACAAGAACTATTCCAAGTTTTTAGTAGTTACTTAAAAATATTGTTTAAAATATTTCCTATATTTTCATCTTTGAGTTTATCTTTTAACTCTTTATTTAATTTTTCTTTGATTTTCTCTTTTGCTTTATTTTCTATAGCTTTACCAATATCTAGTTTTACTTTAGGATCTGCTATGGCACCATTAAGCTTAAGATCCATATCGTATTTTCTATATTGTAAAGTTAAATTTGCGTTGATAGTTGATTTTGCAGTGTCAACTGTAAAAACTTTTGATTTAATTTGACTGTTTTTACTTTTCATAAAAAGTTCATTTTCTAGGAGTGTATTATCAATTTTTGTTGTAAGGTTTGTAACATCATAAACCTCCATTGTTAAATCATATTTGGTAAATTGTTTTAACATTTGGGTTGTTTGATTTGTTAAAAATTGTCCATTGTTCGAACTTAATTTTGACAATCCTTTTTTCGTAGCAATATCATAATCTAAATCAAGTTTGATATTAGATTTAAAAATCTCTGGGTAGTAAAGCATATCTAGAAGTTTTGTTGACTGTATATTATCAAGTTGTACATTTAATTTATTATTATCTAGTTTCCCTTTCATAGTCCCATCAAATTTTTTACTATTAAAAGTAGCTAATAATGTTTTATCAAATGTGATATCTCCATTAATTGTTATCCCACCTTTTAGTTTTTGATTTGTGATAAAATAAAGGGCATTTAAACTTGGAACATCAAGTATATAATCAGATGTTAGTTTTTTACTTGGGATATTAAATGTGGTTTTTTTAGTATCTAGTTGTGCCACAAAAGAGTTGAAATCTACTGTAGAAATTATATTTTCTTTTGCTAACTTTGTATTTATAGTTGTTTCATAAGTTGCTTTTTTAGGCAAGTTTTGTTCAAAAGTTTTATTGATAAACTCACTATTTAAAACACCATTTGTAAGTTTTGTAACTATATCTCCATCAAGATTATTGAGTGAATTTATTGTCCCATTTATATTAAGAGTTCCAGTTGTATATTGTGGTTGTGATACCATCCATAAAAGTTTCTCAACACTTAAGTTTACTAAAGAAAATTTTATATTTTTAATATTATCTTCTTTTACAAATAGCTCATAGTTAGTTTTCCCATCTGCAAACGAAGCTTTCCCCTCAATCCCAATATTTCCCAATACACCTATAACTTTTCCATTTGTGTAAAAAGTACCTTGAAGTTTTTGGTTTGAGATTGTATTAAAAACACTTAAATCATCTATTTTGATATCATATTGAAGATCAATAAGTTTTTTTATAAGATTAAATTTCCCCTCTATATGTATAGGTTGATTATCCAGTGTTAATGTTGTATTGATACTGTTTGTTGATAAGGTAAAGTTCGTAAACTTCGCATCATTTATTTTAAGATTTTTTTCTATGTTTGATTCTACAATTGGTAAAATAATCCCATGTCCAAAACTTGTAAATACCATAACATACGCTGCAACAATTATTGTTGTCATCACTGCAAATAAACCTACTATTAATCTCATACTGAACCTTTAAAATTTTAATTTAGCACTAATTTTACTCAAAAATTGCTTTATCTATTTAGCTTGAATTTCAAATAGTACTAATACTTTATTTATCTTTAAATCTTTAACACTTGGTTTGATATTTTCATCTATAATTATTTTAGATGGATCAAGTTTTTTTGAAATAAGATATGAGTGTATTGTTTGTGCTCTTTTTGTTGCTAATAGTTTTAGTTCTTCTTCTGTTATATTTATAGTATCTTTGAGGCTTTGCAACATAGTATCATATTTGTTTTTCTCTTCCCCTTCTAAAGCTTTATATCTTTTTTCTCCAAACTTTTTTATAAAAATTGCTTTGGTTTTTTTATAAACCTTTTCAAAATCCTCTTTGTCATTGAAAATTAAGTTATATTTATCTTTAAACTTTATCTCTTGTAAAGCTATTGTATCTTCATTTTGGATATAAGATGTTTTTACTTTTAATTTTAGGCTTGGTCGTTTTTGAAGTGCTTTTACAATATTATCCAATTTTTCTTGTTGTGTTACATAAATATTAAAATCTCCATAGTTAAATTCAATATTAGAGATATCCTCCCCATCAAGTCCAATAAGTAAGGCTAAGAATTTAAAAGGTGCAGATACAATTCCAACTATAGTATTTGTGATTACATCAAGTATTGCATCACTTAGGTGAAAATTAGGATTGTTGATATCTCCATCAATAGGTATATCTAAATCAATATATCCCTCATTATCTTCAAGCAGGGCTATAGCCAATCCAATAGGTGCATTAATAGCATCTTTACTCTCTACTTTTTCACCTAGTTCTATATCTTTTATTCTAATATTATTTGTACTTTTAAGTTGAGATTTTTTAATATCATAATTCAAAGTAAGGTTTAACTTCCCATTTTTTATAGTTTGTCCTATAAACTTACCACTATAAGTAGAGAGTGAGGGTAAATTTATATTTTCAATTTTAACTTCACTTTTTAGAGCTTCTAATGGATTTGAAATAACTATATCTGTATTTACTAAAAGTGGTGCATAGCTATCTATAATACTTGAGTGAGTTATCGTAGCTACTTTCTTGTTATCTGATGAGAGTTGTTTAATATCTCCAGAGATTTGAGTATCTTTTGAGATAAATTTTGGAGAAACAGTATTATCTTCAAAGAGAGAATCACCATTTTTTATTGTGATTGTATCTATATTATATACAAACTCTTTTTTAGTTGTCTTTTCTTTAGCTGGTTGCTCTTTTTTTGAATCTTGTGGAATAAGGTTTGAGAAATTTGTTGTATTGTTATCATTGATAGAAAATTGGATAAATGGCTTATCAACAACAATATTTTTTATAAAAAGATTGTTGTCTTGATAGTTGATATTCGTAAGCTTCAACAAGTCTAGTTTAAATAGTTGTTGTTTATTTGTACTGTTAAGAATATCTATATTTTTTAAAGAGGCATCTGTTTGTAGATTTATATTTGTTTGATTATTTTCATTTGTAACTTTTAGTTCCCCTTTGTTACTAAAAAGTGCTGATTTTATATCAATATTAGCAAACTCTTGTATATGTGCCTCATAAGGTTGTATGGCTATATCTTGTGTATGAAGTTTAATATCTAAACTTAGTGGTTCTTGGATAGCTTTAATATTGCTTTTGATTGTTCCGCTTTTTGGAGTGTGAAGTGATTGTATTATATTTATTGGTTTTTCTTTATCACTAGAGAAAGCCTCAACAGTATTCGAAAACTCACTAAAGTTTAATGGAGTTTTTTTTGTTGAGTCTAAAAAGAGTATATTTTGTATCTTTGTATCTATATTTGTCACATTATATGTTGTAGTGTCTTGAATCTCTAATTGTACTTTTTGTGTTTTATGAAGAAGTTTTTCTATCTCTACAGAAAAAGGATTTTGAGTAAAGAATAATTTATCAAGTTTTATAGCAATATTTTCTAAAACTATATTTTGTTTTTCTTGTATCTTTTTATATTGGAAGTCAAAAGAGATATCAAGAGGTTTTGAATCAATATCAAATTGCATTTGGGGCGTTTGTATATAGTGAAATATTTTATTGGTAGCAATTTGTGTAACTATAATATTCCCATCAATACTTAATGGCTCTATTACAATATTTGATTGAAGTGATATTTTTCCTGTGTTGTGAGTATCAATAGTAAATGCAACTTTATTTGTGTGATTACTTTTTAGTTTGATATTGGTTGAAAAAAGAGATATAGGTTTTGTTTCAACAATAAATGGTGTAGTTTTTGAATAGTCCTCAAAAACAAATCGAATATTTGATAAGTTTAGATTATCTATTGTAAATACTGTATCACTTTTTTCTGTAGTTTCATTATTTGTAGTATCATTGTTTTTATTATCTAAAGCGTCAAGGATATATTGAAAATTAATTACATTGTTTTTATCTATATCAATTGCTAGTTTTAAATTATCAATTGTAAAATCACTAAGATTAATCTCTTTATTGAGAAGTTTTAAAGGATCTATATTTATTTTTAATGTTTCAAAAAAAAGAATATTTTGCTTTTTTTGGTCTTTGATTATTAGGTTACTGACTTTTATGTGAAAAGTATATGGGTTAAAGTGTACAGAATCTACATAACTTTCTGTTTTGATAGTTTTTTCTATTATTGTAGGGATATAAAACTGCACAAAGTAGGGTAATATTATAAAGCCTATGATACTATAAACTATAACAATACCAAAAATTAATTTTGTAAAAAACTTTGTAAAACTTTTCATTTTCTATCCTTTTTTATAGTTGTGCATTTTTCTTATTTACTATATTCCGATTTATTGTTTGGATTCTATTTATTATCTCTTTTGTAGTTTTAATATTTAAACACTTTTTGTAATAAAAAAGGGCATTTTTATTTTGTCCAATATATTCATAGAGTAATCCTAAATTATAGTTTATTGAATAAGAGTTTGGATAATTGTTGTTAAGTTTTACTAATTGAATTAATAGTTCGTTTGAATATATCCCATCTACTAACATCGAAATAATATTTTCATAATTTTCTTCATCAATATCAGATATTGGTACATCTATGTCATCATCTATATCTACACTATATGTTGTTGTATGTGGTACAAGATAGTTTTTGATGTTTGCTGTAAGTTTTTCTACTAAAGTATTATAAAACTGACCACTATTTCTAGAATGAAGCTCATAATTATTAAAAAGATTAAATCTTCTTTTTAAACACTGTTCATCTTGTACTGTTGCAAATATAGTCTCTCTTTTAAATCTAGTAGTAACACTAGCACTAAGAGAATAGTCTGTTACTAAACATCTTTGAAAATAGATAATATCTCTTGTTTTTATTATAGGTATAGTTTTATTTTGTTTGGAATCAAAAACATAATCTACATATTGGATGGTTTTTTCCTCTTGAGTCTCATAAGACCTAGATGCAGTTTGGAGATAGTTTTCTATTATATGAAGTATATAAGGGGAAGTTGGGTCATTATTAAGTATCACATTGCCATTAAATTCTGCGGGTAAAAAAGTGTTTATACTATCAATAAATTGTGAACTTCCCTCTATAGTAGTATTCACATTCTCAATATTTGCTATAGGTATAGAGATATCACTATAAGT
>Ga0209345_10005161_pt1 | contig 12268 bp, 26 predicted proteins | sample Cruoilmetagenom7_FD_187294 | JGI IMG/M metagenome (GOLD analysis project Ga0209345, IMG submission 187294) | Oil polluted marine microbial communities from Coal Oil Point, Santa Barbara, California, USA - Sample 7 (SPAdes) (version 2) | ecosystem: Environmental > Aquatic > Marine > Oil seeps ...
CTCTCTATAGTGTTTTACACCCTCACTAAGTAAACTTGCTTTACCCTCTCTACCTCTCTTTTCTCCACTCCTCCAAGCTCCTCCTCTCTTTTCGTCATTCAACCTCTCTCACCATATCAAGTAAACTTGTTTTACTCTTAATGGTTAGAAAATCTAATTATGTATTTGTTCTAACTACACACCCTCGCATACTTTACTTGTGCAAAAAACAATTTTACTTGACTAAGTGGTATGTATATAGGAGTAAAGAATAACTATATAGAAGTAAAGAATAACTATATAGAATTAATATATTTCTTTCAATAAGAGAAAGGGTTTATATACTCTTAAAACAAGTATAGTATAGAACACTACAAGGCTTAAGAATATATCCATAACTAAATTTACAACCTGTTGTATCGCTTGGTGTTCTATGTCTTCTATCTTAAGCAATAAACAGGATCACATGGGTAAATGTTTATTGTGAGAGGTAGTTTAAAGGATAGTATGTGGGTGTACTATTATGCCTTGATTTAATACGCTCAATTGATTTACAAACCACTTACATACTATCCTCTTATCTCCTAAAATATGGAGATAAAAATAATATGGAGATATGATAAAATGAGTAAGCAGACAACTATAGGATTAAATGACTATATCAACGATTCGGATGCGTACGAATGGATACCTAAGGAACTTCATGCATCAGTACAGGGTATTGAAGAAAAATGTTCAGATGAACTTTTTGAAGATAACAGATATGAAGATAAACAATATCTAATATTATCGGTAACAGGTGATGAAGATAAAGAAGAATCTGTTAAAATACCTCTTCCAAAAGGGGTATCATGGAGTGATTCAAAAGGTGAGGTTATTGTAACCTCAGTTAAAAAGTTTCAACAAGCTATTAATTTTAAAGAACCACTTCTTTTGAAAATATTAAGTAAATATGGAGTAATAAAAATAGGAATGGAGATTGATTTAATTGAAAATGAAAACGGTTTTTATGTGGTGAAACTATAGAGAGATAACACTCTCTATTATTTATTTATTTTATAGGAGATAAGAAAATATGAACAATTTTAATTTTCAAAAAACTCATAATACTTCTAAGATTAATAAATCAAAAGATAAATCTGACTTTAAAGTCATAGTTATAAATAATAAACTTCATTTTATATGTACATATTGTGGTAATTCAAACTGTAAAACTTTAAAAGGTATTCGAAAGCATGTAATTAAATGTAAACAGTTAAATAGGAGATAAGAGAGATGATGACAGGATACGAAAATGGGAAGATAGGTGAAGGTTACGCTAAAAATTTTTTAGAACATATATATGATAAAGTTATTTTTTTAGATAATATAATAGATTTTGAATGTATTAAAAATGATAGATATAAAGATGTTATTGAATATACATATTATGAGATTAAAACCTGTCAAAAAGCGGTAGTAGAAGATAATAATTTAGTAAGTGGAAGATTTAAATTACATAAAGATCAAGATACTTATTTAAAAAATGTAGAAGGTTTTTATATGTTTATTATTCTTAACAATAAAAAATTAATGAGTTTAAATATTGTTAAAGCAAAAAAATTAATTTTTTTAACTGATACTAAATCTATTAAAATTAATACAGTGTTGGAGGTTAATAAATGAAAACAAAACGAAAAGTAACCCAAAGAGAAATTAAAACCGCTTATAAAAAATATGGTAATCAGAAAATAGTAGCTTCAAAATTACATATACCTGTAAGTAAAGTTAAACCTGTAGCAAAAAAAGTACGTGAGCAAAAAGCTTATGCATCTCTTACAAAAAAAGATAAAAGATACTTAAATTTATGTACTAAAAATAAAGTAGTAAAATCAAGAAAAGAAGGAATAACATATATTAAAAATACTAAAAAAATGAGAAAGAAAGAACAAAAATTATACGGTCATGGGTTGACTATATGGAAAGATCCAAGCCCTAAAAGTGAAGAAGTGGAGAAAGTAGAAAGTGTTAATTTATTGGATTATTTAGAATTATAGAGGAGGTCATATATATGGGTAATGTTAAATGTAATTTAATAAGTTGTAAACATAATATAAATAATATGTGTACAGAGGTAGATATTAAAATAACTATATCTCTTTTAGAAGTTAAATGTGAAAATTATGAAAAGTAAATATTACAGACCCCATTATTTTTTTGATGAATACGAAACTTATTTATATGAGAAGAGAGTTAAATCTCAAATATTAAATAAAAGAAAATTACAAAAGATTAATAATAATAATTATATTAATATATCATATAAAAGTAAGCGTACTGGATGGGTTTAAATGAAAGAAAAATTTAAAACTCTGGAATATAAACGACAGTATCGTTATCAAGTTAAAGAAGCTAAAAAAGAAATAATAGCTTTTGATACGGAAACTGTAAACGGAAAAGCTACTTTAATAACGGATTCAAAAAATAATTATCTTATGCCTATTGAAGATATATTTGATATATTAGATTTTTTAACACAAAAAAAATATTACAGATCTTTTAATTTTTTTTATAATCTTCGATATGATTTTAATGCTGTTATAAAATGGTTATTAGATCTTGATCAAACTTTATTTAAAAAATTATATGATGATCAAACAATTTATATAGATAAATATACTATATCATATATTCCAAAAAAGATATTTAATATTCAAAAGGGGAATAAAAAATATTCTTTTTTTGATTTAGCACAATTTTATGAGTATCAAAAATTGGATAATTTAGCTAAAATATATTTAAATGATCAAAAGAAAGATATTAATATTAATAATGTGGAATTAATAGCTAAAATAAACCCTAAACAATTAATAGATTATTGTAAACATGATAGTTATTTAACTGCACAATTAGGAGAAATTATTTATAAAGTTATAACGGAAGATTTTAATTATTATCCTAATAATTTTATATCTAAAGCTAATATATCAGAACACTATTTTACTAATAAATGTTATATACCTTTATTTAATAAATTAGCTAAAAATAAAGAGCTTTTAAATTATTCGTTAGAGTCTTATCATGGTGGAAGATTCGAAATTTTACATAAAGGATACTATGATTATTGTATAATTTATGATATTAATAGTGCTTATCCTTACGAAATAGCTAATTTAATAGATATAACAAAAGGTGAATGGGTTAGAATTAATAAATATGATAATAAAGCATATTATGGGTTTTATAAATGTAAAGTTCAATGTTTTGATAAAATTTTATCACCTTTTATTGTACAGCAAAAAACAGGATTATGTATTTATCCAAATGGTGAATATATTATTTATCTCACTCAAAATGAAATAAAATATCTACAAAATTTATTTAAAATTGATGTTATTGATGGATGGGTGTTTTATCCGGAAGCAATTTATAAACCTTTTAAGAAAGAAATATTAAAATTATATGAATTTAAAAATTTATATAAAATAAATAAAGATTATGCTAAATATATGTTATCTAAAATAATGATGAATAGTTTATATGGGAAAACTATTGAAATTAATCCAGATAAAAAAACTGGTAATTTATTTAATCCTGTTTATGCAAGTATTATAACAGCCAATACAAGATTAAAATTATTTATGTATGGTTATAAATATAGAGATAATGTTATTAGCTTTGCCACTGATTCTATAGTTTTCAATAAAGATATAAAAATAAACACATCTAATAAACTTGGAGATTTTGATAAAGAGATCGAGGGAGAGGGAGTTTTTTTAGTATCTGGTTTATACTCTATTCAAAATAATAATGAAGTAAAATTAAAATATCGAGGTTTTAAAACACAAATAACTTTTTTTGAAAGTTTATTAAGAAATAAAGAAAAATCAAAATTTGTAATAAAAAATAACCAAGTACTGCAATATGGGCAAGTGATAAAGAATATTAGAAAATATAATTATAGTGATTTTAATAAATTTTTTGAATTATATAAATATATTGATGTAAATGCTGATCATAAAAGGTTATGGGATAATACAGAATGTAGTGGTGAGTTATTACTTGATAATTATAATAGTACACCTTTATTAATATAGGTAAGAAAAGACTTATATAGTTTTAAAATAAGTATATGTAAAGACCAATAAAGTCTTTAGGAGATAACAAACATGCGAGAATTTGATGAACAATTATTAACAGAAATGCCTAATATAATAATATTTATGATATTTTTAATAATGATGTTAGCCATACCTTGGTATTTATATCAACAATATCTTATAGCAGAAGAGTTAAAGCGATGGAGATAATAACTTATGAAATATATTTTAAAAACTGTGTTAGCTTTATTTTGTCTTGAAAATAGTATAATAATAGTATATAATATATATATTCAATATTATATTTTAAATATAATTATGCCTCTTAATGAAATCATTTTAACGATAGGTTGTATGATACTTATATTAATATTATGCGTTCAAATTATAAAAATTGAATAAAGCAAACACTTAAATACTTTCAAAATAAGTATATGTAAGGATATAATAAAATTCTTAGGAGAGAACAGGTATGAAAGAAGTTGTATTAATAATTAAAAAGGACGTACATGAAACTCATACTGTATGGTGGGTATATCAACGTGTTGATACTCGAATAATGGTAGTGATCCCTTTAGAAAAAGAGCTAGTAGTTAAATCAAGTGTTCAAAAAGGTGAGATCTATATTATGGTAAATGAAACTGCTATATATGGTGATAAAGTAAAATATATTACGAATGTTAGAAAAATTAAAGAATAAAGAGGTTTAAAAATATGTCAATAAACGATCTTGATAAAATGGCAGAAAAAGTAAGAGTAGATAGGGTAGAATACACTCTTTACCTTGAAAACCTTTTAACTCTTAAACAGCTTGATAATGGAGCTATCATAAGGTATAAATAAAGGAAAGACTTATATAGTTTCATGCTAAGTATAAGTAGATAAGAACTATAAAAGGTGGTGAACTAAAAATGGTTAATGTAAATGTCTCAAAGATGATAAAAAATTTTCAAACAAAGATAGACGAGCTTGGAGGAGAAAATGATGAAGGTAAGAAGTCCCCCACCGTTGGTCGTAAGAATGTTAAGAACATCTTTAACGATGTAATTCTTAAGGCTATAGAAGAGGATGAGAACACAGAGGAGTAGTTTATACTTCTCTTTTATTTATATTTTTAGATATAAAATGTGTATTATATAATACTCGGTTAAAAATAGATGGTTTTAAAATAACATAGAGGTAAAATTAATGAATAATACATTTTAGGTATAGAAATAAATTATTTTGAATTTATTGGTAAAAAACTTTGGTGTTTTTTATCAGGAGGTGGTATAGGGTTATATCTATTATCTAATAATGGTGTAACTTCTTTAAATATATTACACGGTATTTTTACTGTGATATGTGGGATTGTAGGTGTATTAATAATGTTACCACAACAAAAATAAGAGGGGTAAAAATGGTATTAGAAATAATTAATAATTTAATGTATTCTCAAAATACTTTTAATGAATTTTTATTTGTTTTATTTTTGTGGGTGTTTATTTTTAAATATTGTATTCGAACACGATATAAAACATTATCTTCTAAATGGTGGTTATAAAGAAAAGACTTATATAGTTTTAAAATAAGTATATGTAAGGATAAAATAAACCCTTTAGGAGATGATTAAAAATATGCAGAAAGTCCATAAATGGGATTTAAAGGATTGGTTAGATAGTGAATCAGTAAACCTATCTAAATTTAAGTGGTATCATGAGCTATATATAAAAGTGCTTAAACAGTGTACAAACGGAAAACAAAATAAAAATTATATAAATATTTCTAAAACGACAACCGATCGATTAAAAGCACATGGATATAAAAATATATTTCGATAAATAGAAGGTTTAAAAATGAATCTACAAAAATAGATGGTATAATTCAAAGTATAATACTAATTTATTTTGGATTATACGGTTGTTTAATAGCATATTTTTATTTTTTTTAATCCAAAATATGACAACCCTCTTGTAATATTTTTAAATAATATAAGTTTAATTATTAGTGGTATAAGTTTATATTTAAATTCTTATTTTTTTGATATATTAATAATATTAGTAGGTATTATAGGAATATTAACTTTAATTATAGGAGTATTACATCTTATAGAATATAATTATACTTTTGATTAAATCGGAGATATGCAAAGGGGCTGTATGCATACTACCTTTTTCATTTTTTAACATAGGAAAAGACTTATATAGTCTTACGATGAGTATATGTAAGGATAAAATAAATCCTTAGGAGATATAAGAAAATGGTGAAAATTGCAAAAGAACATCAGCAAGAGGTGTTAAATATTGTACGAAGTGTTCTTTTAGGTGTTCGTACTGAGGAAGACTTAAAAAGATGTAATTGTTTGATATGTAGAGAAGCTTTAACGATGCTTAGGAGATGAGAAAATATGAACCAATTATTAGCTATGATAATTATAGCATTACAAACTATTTTATTTTTATTAGGTTGCTATATAATTTTAATACCATATTTTTAAAATAGAGAGAAATTTATTCATCTCTCCACTTTAATTTATGCGGTTTATAATGAGTATCATAAAGATTTATAAAAGGTTCTAAATTTGCTAAATCATTAAATTCTATAAGTTCCGTTATATCTATCACTTCAAATTTACAATTAAAACTATTATTTAATAATTTTGGTTTTATACCTACTTCTATTATATCTCTTATTCGTTTTTCAATAGTATGAAACTTTGGAGCAGTAAGAATTAAAATACTATTAAATTTTCTAATATCTGTTAGCACGTCACCACTAAAAAGATTTTCTTTCTTTTTCGTTTCCCTACTATCAGCTATTCTATGAACTTCATCAAGTAATATTATACTATCATGTACATCTTTTAAATCATCATAATAAACCGTATTAGTTATTTTAAAATTATTAAATTTTAATGGTGTATTAGTTACAATATCTTTATCAAAATATTTAGCTAAAAAATAGGTTAAAGTAATAGCTGATAAAGTCTTACCCTTTCCTAAAAAACCAGAGTATCCTATAATATTAATTTTATTTTCTATAATATAATCTAATGTATTAATCATTTATTGCATACCTAATTTATTTTTAATTTTTTGTATTAAATTAGAGTTACCTCCACTATCTACCTCTTGAGTTAAAGCGTTATCAAGAATGTTATATTTATGAATATCTTTTATATCACCTCTTCCTTTTGCTCCTAATGAAACTACCAAACTTCTATAATCTAAATCAAATGATTTTAAAATATCTACAAATTTAGTGTTTTCATATATAATACTATTTACTATTCGCATTTTTAAAAGTGCTGTTAAATCTTTTCTTGATAAATTAGTTAATAAATCAAGATTATCATTTTTTGTAGATAATAATTTAACTATATCTTCAATATATGTGTTATCATCAATTTTCATATTATCAATAACCACATCTTTTAATTTTGGGTTTCCATCCATTTTTACATCACCATCGCTACAAGTTCAAAAAACCCGTACATCATAAAACCGCATACACCACCTAAAGCTAGCCCGAAAATAAACTGTGTCATATTAACTTCTATAAATTCATCTAATAATTTTATTTTACCATATCTATCCAAAACATCAGCTTCAATAAGTGGATTATATTTTATATCTACATCAGAGGTACATACTGCATTCTCAACCCACAAAGCATACTTTTCCCCAAATTTATTAAATCTATAAGTTTTTAACTCGATAGTTTTATTTTGATAATGTAGCATTCCATCGTTCCCCATTGTACCAAGACCAAAATCTATAAAAGGGTTATTATCTTTATTTAAGATAATAAGATGTACTTCATCTGTATGAAAATGTTCAACTATTTTCCTTAAATGCAAAATATTTAATAAACTATTATCTACATTCTTTTTCATATCCATATTATTTGCCACCTAAATCTTTAATTATATTTTCTATAACATCATTTAATTCCGTAATATTTAAATAACATTCATTTATAAATTTATTTATATTAATAGTTACCTCTTCGATGGTTTCACCTCTAACTTTAACCACTTTTTTATTAAATTCTTTAATTATTATTTCAAACATTTTTTATTACCGCCTTATATTGGTTTTAACATATTAACCAATTTAACTATAAATTCAATAATACCTTTAAAGAAAATAATTAATAAAGATATTACTTGTATATTATCACCTATTACTGTATTTAGCATTGCTGGTACATTATTTTTTGTTATCGCATGACCTAAAATAAAAATCTCTATTAATAATATTAAATATGTTGTGTGAGTTATTAAATAATATAATAATTTAATACTATAAGTTAAAACTATAGTGAAAGCTGATAAAATAGATATAATACTATTTCCAAACGGTATATAATCTTCTATAAAATCAGCTATTTTACCTACATTAGTTGATGTTTGATCATAGTCTTCAATAGCTATTATATGATATTTTATTTTTATATTATCTTCTATAATATTTGTTGTAATATTAGCATATACCCAGCCTAAATTAGCAGTATTATTATATGAATAAATATAATTTGTAAATAAACTATCTTTTATAAATAATCCTGATCTATCTATACCAATAGTAACTTTTATAGTTGGATCATTATAACCAATTTTTATTTCTTGACTTATATTATTATATGAATTACCATAAATATCATCATAACTAATAGTATAATTATATCCGGTTAATAAATCGAAATATCCATATTTATAACTATCTATACTACAATAATAAGTATAATAATCAGTAGTAATATAAATATCATTAACTTTATTAGGAGAAAAATAAAATATTAATATATCTCCTCCACAAGTATATGATAAATTATTACTATCTTTATATATTTCTATATTAATCTGATTATCATCTGGTAATATATAAGTATTATACCACCCTTCAGATTCTGCTATAATATTACTACTACTAACTACATTTAGTGATAATATAACTATTAATAATATAAATAATATTTTTCTCATTTAAACCTCTTTTGCAACCCACTTTTAACATACATAGAATATATAAATAACCCAAGTATTATAAGAAAAATATACCATATATAATTATGTAACCAATCCCATATATCATCTTCATTATATAGTGGTAATCCTATTGAAGTTGTGGGGTGTGGTGTTGGTGTAATTATAGCAGTTATAGAAGATAAATATACATCATTTAAAACAGCTGTATTAAGATCTGGTATAATTATATTAAATTCGCTTGGATGATATTCATAAGCATAACATGATAAATTATAAGTTGTGTTTGTTAAATTATAAAAAACATACGCTCCATATTCATTACTATATTGACTATCACTATAACTATTATTAGATAGTGTTAAATGTACATTTTCTATAGTATCATTTGTTGCAAAATTATATATATTTCCATAAATCGTACATGAATCTGTATAAACTAATGCTATATCTGTTAAATAAAAAATATAGTTATTTTGAGAATTTAAATCTATAGTATAATTTATAATTGAATATCCAGATTTACCTAATTGAATTTTATTTATATCAGTAGATAACTGTTTTGTAAAAATACCATCCACAGTTTCTATATCTTTCATATTCTCATCTACATAGTAAGATATAGATACATTATTTATTATATGGTTATTACTTCGATCTAATATTTTAGCGTTAAGATATTCAAAATTTACTGTATTATAAATATTATAAATTGCACCATCATAAATTAAATCTATTTTCATATTTTGATTAAAAAATGTGTTATTAAAATCATTAGTATCTGTAACTTCATATAATATATTATTATATCCATCTTCTATTAAAGTAGTTACATTTAAATTATTTTTTGTTACATTTAAAAAAAACCATAGTTCATTAGAATCATAAATACTGTAAAGTATATTTGAATCAAGTAACCACGAACCGCTCTCATAATCTTCTCCTCCGATATCTTTACCTTCTAATCCAATAGTATCATATATGGAAGTTGCTTGTGTTGAACTATGTCTTTTTGTCCATTCATCAAAATATAAACTAAATAAAGTTTTATCACAGGTTGCGGGCAAATGTCTTTGTCCTGTATTATCATACATTGTCATAAAAGTAGTATTAACACTTGTAAAATAATAAGCTACATCTACATAACAATAATTACTATCTATATCGCTTTGTTTAGAAAATACTGTTGTGCCAGTAAAAACAGTATATCCCGTACTTAAATCTTTCCATATTATAGGTTCTTGAAAAGATGCTGGTATATCATCATAATCTATTTTTTTATCAAATTTTGCGTTATAAATATTATATTGATAATAATTATGTGTTGGAAAATCCATATCAATTCTAAAATCATATTTTACAAACAAAACAGTAGCCCCTGTTAAATCAGTGTCCACAGATTCGGTAAAACTACCAGTAATATCTATTTCTCCGGATGTATCACCATTACTTATTCCTATACAACATATTATTAACACCATCATTAATATACTTATATTTTTCATATCCATATTATCACCGCACTTAAACACCCTATAACCATAAATATTATCGATAAACCTATTAATATGTTATGTAATTTATTATGTCTTTTATAAATAAAATTTGCTCCTAATAAAACTATACACCCACTTATAAACTTATAAATTATTAAATAATTAGGGTTAATATATATTAATTCTCGCAATACAAAATTAATTTCTATTATATTTGAATATGTGTTTAAATTATAAATTGTTAAATATGCATCTAATATATTAAAAACCATATAAATAAAATAATATATATATCGATTATTAAATTTTGAATCTGTAAATTTATATACTATATATTTAAACATTATTATTCTCCTCTATTTTGTTTAAAATTATACTCATTATTTTACACATAACTAATAGAATAACACAATTAAAAATGGTAATAGCTAAAATAATATAAAAAATTTCTTGATAATGTGATGTAATTAAATTCTCAGTTGGTATTATTACAGGTTGTGTTAAATTCATTATTTACTCCTTATTATTATTATTATTAGAATCACTATCCAAAAAACTATAAATCCAAAAAATTTATACATGTCAGTTAGTTTATAAGATTTATCAGTTTTAATTACTGTATATATTGCGTTATTTGACGATAAAGTTATATTTTCAGATTGATTAAAAAACTGTATCTGATTATTATTATTATATATTTCATAGTATCCATCTTGATTATATGGATCTATTATTTGAAAATATGATATAGCACTTACAGAATTTAAACAAACCACATATAAAATTACTAATATTAAAATTAACTTTTTCATTTCTTTCTCCCAAAACCTACATATATTAAAATAAATATACTTAATAAAATTAATAAACCAGAATAACCGGATATATAATTAAGTAAATTTGATGGGTTATAATAATCTCGATATACTAAATTAGGAATAAAACTATAAGAGTTATTATCATATATAATTATAGATTCATTAATACCTATAGTGTCAACAAAACCAGAATTATTATATACATCATATAATAAATCTTGATGGTGTGGATCTACTAATTTAATAATATATGAATCTGCTACTACTGTATTAATTAATAAAATAAATAAAATAAGAGATATAAATAATACACCTCTTATTTTTAAATTTTGTAACATATTTTTTAAATCCTCTTAACCTATTTTTTACCTATTCCTGCCATAGATCTAAGCATCAATGTAAGTAGTACACCCAATAAACCCGATACAAAAGTTATAATAATAAAATAAACTATTATAGTTAAAATATCGGGCATAAAGACAGCTACCTCATGGATGATTACACCTATGAGCTGTATAACCTCTGTCATATTCTCTTCAGTGGTATTACCTGCTATTCCTGAAACTGATACAACAAGAGATATCAAAAATATCATTAATACAAGCATTGTATTTGAAGTTTTTGTTTTTATCTCGCCCATATATATCTCACATCCTTACTATATACATGTCTTCAATACTATATAAACCTATGCTTATTACCACTTAGTCAAGTAAAATTGTTTTTTGCACAAGTAAAGTATGCGAGGGTGTGTAGTTAGAACAAATACATAATTAGATTTTCTAACCATTAAGAGTAAAACAAGTTTACTTGATATGGTGAGAGAGGTTGAATGACGAAAAGAGAGGAGGAGCTTGGAGGAGTGGAGAAAAGAGAGGTAGAGAGGGTAAAGCAAGTTTACTTAGTGAGGGTGTAAAACACTATAGAGAG
>Ga0209345_10005162_pt1 | contig 12268 bp, 14 predicted proteins | sample Cruoilmetagenom7_FD_187294 | JGI IMG/M metagenome (GOLD analysis project Ga0209345, IMG submission 187294) | Oil polluted marine microbial communities from Coal Oil Point, Santa Barbara, California, USA - Sample 7 (SPAdes) (version 2) | ecosystem: Environmental > Aquatic > Marine > Oil seeps ...
AAGGATTTTTTTTCAAACTTGCAAGTTCTGTGAAAGCAGATCCCGGCGCTCTATCACCCAAGCAAAAATCTCAAATATCTGAACTGTCACAAAAAGCAAAAGAGGGTGATCTTGATGCAAGATATTCCTACGCTGTTTTGTTTGAAACCTTTTTAAGGCAAAAAGGAGAAATTCCTGCAGAGCAAATTAATGAATGGTTATTTAACTTGGCACAGAATGGCGTTATAGATGCTCAATATCGTCTAGGGAAAAATATTTATTATGGTAAAGCTTGCAAAGTTGAAAAACAAAAAGGAGTAGATTGGATAATGAATGCTGCTCAACTTGGTGATGCTAATGCTGAGTACATGGCTTATCAAATGCTTCAAAACAAAAGCGTTATCAATCAATCTGAGCAAACACCCATATACTGGTTAAGACAAGCCGCTGAAAATGGTTCAAGTATCGCTCAAATGCGTCTAGCCAAAGAAATTTCCCTTATGGAACACCCTAGCCAAGATGAATTAAAGTTAGCCTCTTCTTATCTTAAAAGCTATGCTAAAAGTTTATATAAAACCATACAATGGCACCAAACTAATGCACTACTTCAACATAAGATGAACAATCATAAAAAAGCACTTTCTTCAATAAAAACGGCGTTAAAGAAAGCGGCTAAAGTTGGTTGGAATCTTGATGAATTAAATCAACAAAAAGAAATGATTTTACAAAGTAAAGTTTAGTATGTTTTATTTAACCCAAACCTTTGGATTCAAAGGTTTGGCGTTTTTCCTGATTTCAAAATAAACAGCTGGTGTTGCTAGCGTTCCGCTATTACCAATTGTTGCGATAGCTTGCCTTGCATCAACCCAATCTCCTACATCTACAGTTAATGATTCATTAAAGCCATATAAAGACATATAGCCATCTTGGTGATCAATGATAACCAACATTCCGAACCCTCTCAACCAATCAGCAAAGGCAACCCGACCATAGGCAATAGCTTGAACAGAGCTACCAAGTTCTGATTGTATAACAACACCATTCCAACGCGTGGTTTCTGACCTTGTTGAGTGAAATGACCGGATATACTTCCCTTTAGTAGGCTTTTTCATCTTTCCTTTTAATAAAGCAAATGGTTTGGAGCCCAAGTTTTTTGGCAAATCACTTAGGAGCACCTGAATCTCATTGAGCAATTGTTGTAAACGCTTTTGATCTTTGTTTAATCCATCACTTTCTGATTCATGTTTAGCAATTTCAATTTTTAATTTATTCAATGTTTTTAAGCGGGTATTTCGCTGCTCAAACAGCTCATTTTTTTGAGTTACAAGACCTTTTTTAATTTGACTTTCTTTTTCTTGCAAGGCGACTTGTTCGCTTTTCAGTTTCTCTAACTGAATAATTTTTGAAGCAACTTCCTTTATTAAGTTGTACAAACGATTTTGTAAATATTTAACTTGGTGTTTTGTCTGGGAAGTCTTATTATTTTTCGGACTGACCAACAACATTTTTAACGTGCGGTCATGATTGAGATAAATCTGTAATTTTAATAAATTGATTATTTCTGTTTTTTGGTTTTCTATACTATTTGTATTTTTACTGATTGCATTTGTTAATTCTGAAATTTGCTGGATAAGGTTCTTAATGATTAAATCGGTTGCTTGTATTTTGTTTGAGAGGTCACTTATTACTATATCCTGTTGTTCAAGTTTCTCTAACAAAACTTGTTCCTGGCCGTAGGCTTTATTCAATTCTTTTTTAAGGGTTTTTAATTTTCTTTGAATCGCTTTGATGTTTTGTTCTATCTCTGCTTCACTCTTATTTCCGTTATTAGATTGTGATGCTTGAGCCAATATTGTGGTAGACAATGATAACAAAAGGAATATTATGGCTTTGAACATGAATATGATAGACAGTAAATAACCAGTTATTATAGAATGCTTGCCACTTTTTAAACAATAAAAATCTACCTAGCCCTTGAAATTGGTTAATTACACCATATTAAACGAGGCTAAGAGTTTATGGGAAACTACTATGTCACAATTAGCTGAATTTATTGGCAATCATTTAATGTTGTCACTGGCATTTATTGCTGTATTTTTTATCTATTTATCAATGTTAATGAGTGAAAAAATGCAAGCATTTGCTAATGTTAATACTACAGAACTTACTCAGCTTGTTAATCATAAAAATGCGGTACTTATCGACACAAGGTCAACTGATGATTACAACAATGGTCACATTGTCAATGCTATCAGTATGCCTCTATCGGAGATTGTAGGAAACAAATCTGTTGATTCATTAAAAGGTAAAACTGTCATCGCTTATTGTGTTAGTGGCATGACTTCGAAATCAGCTTGTAAACATTTAATCAAAAACGGGGTAGAAAATGTCTTTAATCTAACTGGCGGTATCAATAGCTGGATAGGTGAAAAGTTGCCTTTAGTAAGAAAATAATTTTGTAACAATTTTATCAATCACTTAACTTAAACATAAATAAGGAGTCAATAATGACTGAAGAAAATAAAACAGCAGCTCCACAAGCTGCAAATCCAGAAAATGCACCATCATTAGCTTTACAAAAAATCTATGTAAAAGATGTTTCTTTTGAAACACCTAATGCGCCTGATATTTTCAATGAGCAAGGACAGCCTGAAATCAAAATGAACCTTAACCAAAAAGTTAAGAAGATTGCTGAAAACACTTATGAAGTGGTATTAGGTGTTACTGTTACATGTAAAATTTTGGAAAAAACAGCTTACTTGGCTGAAGTAGAACAAGCGGCTATCTTCAATTTAACAAATTTTGCTGACAATGTATTGCATCAAACTTTAGGAACATACTGCCCTAATGTCTTGTTCCCTTATGCACGTCAAATGATTTCAGAATTAGTAACGAGTGGTGGATTCCAACCTTTATTATTACAACCTGTTAATTTTGATCAGTTGTATGCTCAACAGTTACAACAAGCACAAGCACAACAAGCTGAAGCTCAAGCAGCAACTAAACAGTAAGAAAAGGCTTTTTATGATATTTACGGTAATTGGTGCAGGTTCTTGGGGCACAGCTCTAGCTATGCAAATGGCTCGCAACAATACCACTTATCTATGGGGAAGGAACCCCAAACACCTCGAAGATATGCAGCATTCAAGAAGTAATGAAGCCTATCTTCCAGGTATTAGTTTTCCTAAAAAATTAACATTAGAATCCGATCTAGAAACAGCCATAAATAAATCAGATGCGATTTTAGTCGTTTCCCCTTCACATGCCTTTAGTGAAATCATTCATAAAATTGAACCTTTTATTCAAAACCGTCCACTTGCTTGGGCATCTAAAGGTTTTGAACCTGGTTCTGGTAGATTTTTACATGAAGTAGCCGATGAAATCGTTGGCAAAGATATGGAAGGAAATAATAGACCCATTGCTTTAGTTACTGGACCATCATTTGCTAAAGATGTAGCAGAAGGTAAGCCGACTCTTGTTACTGTCGCAAGTTCTAACTCACATTTCGCGGAAAACGTGGCTCACGCCTTACACAACGAAAATTTTAGAGTATACCTTTCTGATGATATTATAGGTGCAGAATTAGGTGGAGCTGTTAAAAATGTTCTTGCCTTAGCAACAGGTATCTGTGATGGCATGGAATTAGGCGATAATACTCGAGCAGCTATTTTAACAAGAGGCATGGCTGAAATGATGCGTCTTGGCGCTGCTATGAATTGTAAAGCCGAAACACTTATGGGGTTATCTGGATTAGGCGACTTGGTATTAACTAGCACTGGTGACTTATCTAGAAATCGAAGGATGGGGCTTGCTTTAGGACGTGGGCAAACTATCGACGAAGCGAAAAAAGAAATTGGCCAAGTTGTTGAAGGCATTGGTACTGCCGATGAGGTTATAAGGCTAGCTAAAAAATACAATGTTGATATGCCAATCTCTCAACATGTCTGGAAAGTTGTTAATGGCGAAATGACTCCCCAAAAAGCCGTGTCCGAGCTAATGTCTCGAGGCCCAAGACAGGAATTTGAATAAATATTCAGTTATTGTTCAGATAAAATTCATTCAGTTCCTTTATAATCTATTCAATCATAACCAAACGAGAATAGTTATATGAAACATTTAAAATATTTTCTTTTAACCACAACCATATTTATGACAGGCTGTGTTTCAACACCAGAAGTATTACGAGGTGAGTTTTCTAGCATTACGCCTAATCAAGCTAAAACAAATCATGAGATGAACCATGCTATTAGATGGTCTGGCTATGTTGTTCACACTATCAACAATGAAGACAAAACCTGCTTTGAGATTATAGAGACTGAAACCTATGAAAATTTACGTCCTAAAAAAATAATACCAAAAGATACCAGCCGTTTTTTAGCTTGTAAAGATGGTTTTTTAGAACCTCAAGCCTTTAATAAACGCTATGTGACAATTACAGGTAATTTAGTTGCCTATACAAAACAAAAAATAGATGAATATCTATATGAATATCCTGTTGTTCAAACTGATAAGATTTATATTTGGAGAAACAATCCACCTTTAAATCATTACAATATAGTGACAAGACATGGGTTTCATGGCATTACTCGATTCTCTTGTGGCTTTAGTAGCATGTCAGGTTATTGCTACTAAAATAAATTTGAATTAATAAAAAAAAACCACGATTAAATCGTGGTTTTTTCATAATCAATAATTTTGCAATTATTATTTAGACACTTTCTTAACAGCTGCAGTAGTTTTCTTAGCTACGGCTGATGTTTTCTTAGTCACTTTCTTAGCTACTTTTGAAACTGTTTTCTTTACTGCTGCTTGTTTTTTAGCTACAGGAGCCTTCTTGACAGCTTTAGTGGCTGCAGATTTAACATCTTGTACATAATCGCCAGTTAACTTAGAAACTTCTGATGCTAATGTTTCGATTTTATCTAATAAAGCAGAAATTTCAGAGCTCGTTGGAACATCTAATTTCTTTAATGCTTTTTCAACACGTGTTTCAAAGATGTTTTCTAGCTTATCCCAACTTTGAGTCGCTTTACCAGTGACTTTATTCACAGTAGATTTAACTTCTTTAGTTGCAGATTGAGAATTTTCCTTAATTACTTTTTCAAGACCTTTACCTTCATCAACTAATTTGTTGAATATTTTAACGCCTTCTTGTTGTGCTTTTGCAAATGCACCTAAACCAGCTAACCAAATTTCATTGGCAGAACCCATAATATTTTCTGCAACATTACCTGTTTTCTCTGTTGCTTTAGTTGCTGTTTTTTTAACGGCTGCTTTTTTAACGCCTACTTTCTTTTTTAATGTCTTCTTAACTGTCATGATTTTGTCCTCTTGATTAATTGATGGTGCCCATTAAATCCGATTAGTCTAGAGCAAACATCCTAATCTAGTTATTTATCTAATTATTTTTAATTTTTTTAAATTAATAGGGATTTGGTATATTTAATCTCTTTAAAAGTTTAATTTCTAAGGCTTCCATTATTTCAGCTTCATTATCTTGGATATGGTCATATCCCAATAAATGTAAGGTTCCATGTATCGTCATGTGTGCCCAATGATCAGTCACATTCTTATTCTGTTCTTTAGCCTCTTGCTCTACAACTTCTGCACATATAGCTAAATCACCAATGAGTGCTTCTTCAACAAATTCTGGCAACTCGAGAGGAAATGACAAAACATTGGTTGGTTTATTTTTATTACGATAAGTGTTATTCAGATCTTGAGAACTAGTAGAATCTACAATCTCGATACTGACTTGAAAAAACTTTCCATGTTCTTCAATGACTGTATTAATCCAAGTTGCAAATAAATCAGTTTCTGGAATTTTGTGTCCTGTTTCGTTATTCAGCAGCAGTGGATTCATAAGCATTAATGATTTTTTGTACTAAATTATGACGGACAACATCTTTTGATTCAAACCAACTAAAGCTAATTCCAGGAACATCTTCCAAAATACCAATAGCGTCTTTTAGTCCAGAAGTTTGGCCTGGCCTTAAATCAACCTGTGTAACATCACCAGTCACAACTACTGTTGTACCAAAGCCAGTTCTCGTTAAGAACATCTTCATTTGTTCTACAGTGGTATTTTGTGCTTCATCTAAGATGACAAAAGCATTATTTAATGTCCTTCCACGCATAAAGGCTAAAGGCGCCACCTCAATGATATTCTTCTCCATCATGCGCTCTACTTTTTCAACACCTAACATCTCATATAATGCATCATAAAGTGGTCGTAAATATGGATCGACTTTATCGGATAAGTCACCAGGTAAAAAACCCAAACGCTCACCTGCTTCAACCGCTGGACGAACAAGTATGATTCTTTGCACATCTTGATTAAGAATAGCCTCTACTGCACAGGCAACTGCGAGATAGGTTTTACCAGTACCCGCTGGGCCAATGCCAAAATTAATGTCATGAGTTACAATATTGTGTAAATAAAGTTTTTGATTAGGAGAACGTCCAGTAATAACGCCTTTTCTGGTTTGGATTTTGACTTCTTGCACATCTGAAGCATCACCACTAGCATTTTGCAGACGGTAATTACCTTGTAATATAATATGCGTAAGCTCTAGTGTTAATGACTCATTGAGTGCTTCATCTAACATTAAGTGGATGCATGTTTCCACTTGTTCAACATTGTCTTGCTCTCCCTCAATTTGCAAGGTATTACCTCTTGCATTAATTTGAGTGCTCGTATGTTTTGCTAATAATTTAATGTGCTCATCATGGTGACCATACAAATTAATTAACACTGCATTTTTTACTTCTTGTAATTCTAAGGTTTTCTTAATCATTAATTATTAACTTTCCTTTTAAAGAGTTTCTGACGGCTTGTGTGATTTCTACATCAACCATTTGGCCGATCAATCGGGGATTTCCATCAAAATTAACTACCCGATTATTTTCTGTTCTACCAGCTAATTGTTTGTCATCTTTTTTTGATAAACCTTCAATCAAGACATTTTGAATTGTGCCTATCATTTCTTGTGAAATTTCTGATGCAAAACCATTGATTGTCTCTTGCAGTCTTTGTAAGCGTTTTTTCTTAACCGACATGGGAATTTCATCTTCAATATTTGAAGCTGGTGTCCCTGGGCGCTTAGAATAAATAAAACTAAAACTCTGATCGAATTTAATGTCTTCGATTAACTTCATCGTGGCCTCAAACTCTTTATCTGTTTCACCAGGAAACCCAACAATAAAATCAGAAGACAATGAAATATCAGGCCTTACTTCGCGCAGTTTACGAATCTTTTGCTTGTATTCAATGGCTGTATGACCACGCTTCATCGCTGACAAAACTCTATCAGAACCACTCTGCACAGGCAAATGTAAATAGTTGGCTAACTTAGGAACATCTCGATAAGCCTCAATCAAGGCATCAGTAAACTCAACTGGATGCGATGTTGTAAATCTAATTCGTTCAATACCATCAATAGCCGAAACATAATGAATCAAGTGAGCCAAGTCCACTACCTCACCATCATGCGTATCACCACGATATGCATTTACATTTTGCCCTAACAAATTAATTTCCCTTACACCTTGCAATGCCAGTTGCATTATTTCGGCGATCACACCATCCAATGGTCGAGAAACTTCTTCTCCTCGCGTGTATGGTACAACACAAAATGTGCAATATTTACTACAACCTTCCATAATTGAAACAAAGGCAGATGCACCGTCTTTTTTAGGCTCAGGCATATTATCAAACTTCTCAATCTCAGGAAAAGTTATGTCCATTTGCGCTTTGTCTTCATCCCTAACGGCATTAAGCATTTTTGGTAAGCGGTGTAATGTTTGCGGGCCAAAAACCATATCAACATAGGGTGCGCGTTTTAAGATATTGTTTCCTTCTTGCGAAGCAACACAACCTCCAACACCAATGACTAAATCTGGATTTTTTTCTTTTAGCTTGCGCCACCTGCCCAACTGTGAAAAAACTTTTTCTTGCGCTTTTTCTCTGATAGAGCATGTGTTCAATAAGATGACATCAGCTTCAGCTTCTATGTCAGTCATGGTTAAATCATGTGTATCAGTTAAAACATCCAGCATCTTTGATGAATCATATTCATTCATCTGACAACCGTGTGTTTTGATAAAAAGTTTTCCTTTAATTTTTGCTGACATATTTTTGTTTTTTACTTTGTTAGTGATGGGGATTAATCTTACCAACCAATTTTACGATAATTTCAGCAGTAACTCCCCAAATTGTGTGTTTATGATGCTGATATACATAATAAATAACATCTTTACCTTTATATTCCGCACTTCTTTGTTCGCAATTTTTTTCATTGACGAAATAACTCAACGGAACAGAAAAGACTTCAGAAACCTCATCTTCATTGATTTCAACTTTAAAGTCTTCTCTTAAAATACTGACAAAAGGTGTGACATAAAAGCCAGATATTGTTTCGACATCTTCTAAATAACCAACAACATCTATATACTCACTTGTGATACCAATTTCTTCTTCTGTTTCTCGAATAGCTGCTTGTCTAATTGTGATATCTGACTCATCAAACCCACCCCCTGGAAAACTAACTTGACCCGAGTGATGTTTTAATTTGTCTGATCTTTTTGTCAAAAGTATGTGAATTTCTTCATTTTTCCAGAAAAGTGGAATCAACACAGCTGCAGGGCGAAACTCATCATGGCCAGATGCTTGCCAAATTTCGGTAGGTATTAGCTCTGTTTTTAAAACTTCCTTTAGATTTGTATAGAGCTTATCTTTATTTTGAATATTAAACATATAAAAAAGCGGAGTAAAGTTACTCCGCTAGAATATTACTATTATTGTAATTGTATTTATTTGATGTCTAACAAATTAATATCAAAAATCAATATTTCATTTGGACCAATTGGACTTTGACCACGAACGCCATAAGCTAACTCAGGTGGGATAAATACTTGCCATTTTCCACCTGGACGCATTAAAGGTAAAATTTCTTGCCATCCTTTCAACACAGAATTAACTTTTAAAGTTTTAGGTTCGCCACGAACAAAAGAACTATCAAATTCTTGGTAATTATTTACGTCTTCAGTACCAATTAAAGAACCACGGTAATGAATAGTTACTTCGCTGTCTAATGTAGGGTGATTACCTGTACCATCTTCAATGATTCTGTACTGAATTCCTGAAGCTAGTTCTTTAATGCCTTTTTTCTTACGATTTTCTTTTAAGAAGTCATCACTGCGTTTTTGATTTGAATCGGCTAACTTTTTAAAAGCTTCAAATTGCTTTTGCTTCATTTTATTTTCGTAACCTTGAACATTCAGCACCATATCTTCTCTGGATACCGTTGGTTCTTTTTTAGCATCAGCATCTCTAATACCTTTAATCATTTCTTCTGTATTCAATTCAAATTCACTGTCTTTTGCGCCAGCAAATTGTAAACCTAAACGATACCCCATGGCATAACTGGTTTTGGTTTTATCAAATTTCACATTTGGTTCTTGTTTATCTTGTGCTGTTAAATTTGTTGCAGCAAATAATACTGCTCCAGCCAATAATAATTTTAATTTCATCTTATATCCTCGATGTTGTACGTAATTACAAAGTTGCGTATTCTATGATAGAGCACGTGTTTTCACAACTCTATAGACACATTTGACACTATTCAGTTCAATTATTGATATAATATCCCTTTTACTTTAACGAGCTTAATGCATGTCTAATATACTTACCGAAATAAATAACAAAACTTTAACATTAACCATCAATCGACCCGAAAAACTGAATGCTTTAAACCAACAAACGTTAAAAGAAATCGAACAAGCCATCAATGATGCACAAGACAATTCAGAAGTTGCTGCGATTATTATCACAGGTAGTGGTGAAAAATCTTTTATTGCTGGCGCTGACATTTCTGAACTCGCCAAATCAAATGCCATGACAGGAATGAAATTTGCCACTTATGGACAAAAAGTCATGAACACTATAGAGCAATCCAAGAAACCAGTAATAGCTGCAATCAATGGATTTGCTTTAGGTGGTGGTTGTGAATTAGCTATGGCGTGTCATATCCGTATCGCCTCTGACAACGCGATGTTCGGGCAACCCGAAATAAAATTAGGTGTTATCCCTGGATTTGGTGGCACTCAAAGACTGGTACGTTTAGTGGGAAAAGGAAGAGCACTAGAAATGAATTTATTAGGCAATATGATTGATGCCAATCGTGCTTATGAGATAGGTTTAGTCAATCAAGTTGTTCCTCAAACTGAACTAATTGCAACTGTTGAAAAAATGGCCAAACAATTAACTTTTTCTGCACCTGTTGCGATGCATTGTATTATTGACAGCATCAATCACGGAGCAGAGTGTTCTTTATTAGATGGATTAGATTATGAGGCTAAAGCCTTTGCCATTACCTGCTCTACAGCTGATATGAAAGAAGGCACTTCTGCATTCTTAGAGAAAAGAAAAGCTAACTTTTCAGGTGAATAATATGCGATTATTGTGTTTGCTTTTTATTTCCAATCTTTCCTTAGCCCAGTTAGGCAACACAGATGGCTACGGTTTGCGTGATAAACCTCCTGCTTTTTCAGAAGAACAAAGCCAAGCTATGTTTGAGAAAAACAAAAAGCTTTGTCACGTCAACTGTGTCAATGAATTTGGAGATACACTGGGACAATCCAATGGTGTAAAAGCTTATTCAAATTGTCAATCGCAGTGCGTCAACCCAAAGTATTCTTTCCTTGATTTAACAACTGGCGAAGTAAGCATTCATAAGGGAAACCCAAAAGATGACAATCTTCACTATATCGGCTTAATTAATCAGTGTGTTGAATATGCCAGAAGATGGTGGATGATTAATAATAACATCACATTCGGCAGTATTGATTCTGCACATGAAATCATATACCTGACCGAAGGTAAAAACATCAGAACCAATAAGAGTTTTCCACTTGGTCGATCAATAAATGGAACGGCAAAAAGACCGCCAAATATAGGTGATTTAGTGATTTATTATCCTGATAAGAACAATCCACTTTGGCGTCATGGGCACGTGGCGGTTGTTGTCGATGTCAATCTAAAAAAAGGCACTGTTTCATTAGCTGAAGAAAACTATGATAACAAAAAATGGGCCAAGCAAAAAAAATATGCACGAAAAATCAGCTTGTTTAATATCAACGGATACTACACCTTGTTAGATGTTGCACCAAAGAGCAAAACCAATGCAACTGGCGCTGAAATTTCTGGCTGGATTTATCCGAAAGATTAAACAAACTAAATCTTAATTATCTTGATATTTTTAGCTAGGGTTTGCATGGCGAACTGGTGGCTTTTACTGAATTTGTTATGACTCAATAGTGTGAACTGAACTAACCAACCCTGTTTATATATAGCACCTTTTTGTGCGTATTTATATTTTTTTTCCTGCGCTGAATCAGTAAAAGTTGCCATCACCCCTTTACCATCTTGCACCTTTATTTTATAGGGATTCACTTGGTTTTCGCGAGAACCATCTACAAACCGACTACCCACAAGATAAATTAAATCAGTCAATTCTCTATCTGAAAAAATTTTGTTATCGGTATAAATATAATCTATCATCAATGACATATTAGACTGTGAACCTTGATCGGTAAAAGACATGTGCAAGAGTTTATTATTAAATACTTTATTGACTATTTGCCAACGATTCATCACATCGATTGAAATATGGTGACCCTTAACAATATTGCTGATTTTTTTTATTAAAGATTTATTAACAACAACTTTTTGTAAAGGGCTATAGTTGATTGTTTGTTTTTTTTCTCGGTATGTTTTTCTTGGGCTATTTATTGGGTTATTTTCTGTACTTTTTACTGTACGATTCGACCGAGTAGTGTTTTCTGGATTTTTCTTGGATTCTTTATTTTTTATCATTCCACTGTTACACTTTGTTTCCTGATAAGCCACTGTTCCATTGCTTAATATACACCTGTGAATTTTAAGCGCCTTGCCAAATAAGCTATTTGAAGATAACAAGATTAAGACAAAGAACAACTTCATTATTTAGCCTTTTGACTCCTCGACATACCTAACCAATTCATCAGTTAATTCTTGTTTTCTAGCACCGTCAGCAAAACTGCCATTAATCGCATTATGTGCCATTTTTACAACTTGCTCTTGATTCACAGGTGTATTTTCTGCAATACCAATAATATTTTCAGTTAAATAAGCACCAAAATGTGCTGGGTCATCAGAGTGAATACTCACATTTAATCCTTTACCCAACATTGTTGGTAATACATGTTGAGATATGTCATCAAATACCTTTAAAGCCACATTCGAATAAGG
>Ga0209345_10005163_pt1 | contig 12265 bp, 13 predicted proteins | sample Cruoilmetagenom7_FD_187294 | JGI IMG/M metagenome (GOLD analysis project Ga0209345, IMG submission 187294) | Oil polluted marine microbial communities from Coal Oil Point, Santa Barbara, California, USA - Sample 7 (SPAdes) (version 2) | ecosystem: Environmental > Aquatic > Marine > Oil seeps ...
GCCGTTACCGGTAAAGTGCTCAACTCCTTGGCCGTCTTTAAGGCTGTTGATTTTGATATTTGCTGTCCATCCAGTAACGTCAACCGCAACCTTAGCTTTGGTGATGTTTAAAATGATATTGTCTGTATCCGAAGCCCCCCGCTCCATAGGACATTCAATAGGCTCCCCAAATACTTTATCTGTAGCCATTAGTTTATCTCCACTTCGAGGGGTTCTATTATTTCGACGCTAATTGCGTCCAACAGTTCTACTTCAAGCGGCTCTACTATTTCGACGTCAATCTCACCCATAACAATTTCCAACTCTGAGGCGATAAAGGAACCGCTACCCCCACCCAAGGCGTTGGAGTGATCCCAGAAATTCGTACCGGGTTGAACGGTTAAAGTTGAAGCCCCGGTCACTAAGTCCCAAAAATTCGCCACTATGGGTAACTTTCTGTACCAAAAATGGTATCCCTGGATTTATTGGCTATGTCGGTTTTATCCTGTTCGGTAACTCCGCTGCCCGATATAACTCTCTGGAGGCCTGCGGAGTTGGAAGGAACTACCGACACTCCGTTCACGATAAACACATCCACGATATTGTTGTTGGAGCCGATTAAATTTACCCGCGTTGCAAGGGGGTCGAAAGTAATAGTGTACCCGTTAATAATTTCATCAAACCCAGCATAATCCGCTCCGGCAAAATCTAATTTTGGATTGACGTGGTCTAGTATCTCCGGCCACGCCAGCCCTTCTGTGAACTCCCATTCCAACCGCCTTATTTCTTCGTGGAAGGCCAACATATCTAGATTATAGACACTACCCGATACCAGTATCATATCTGCTACTGGTATAAACACGTTGCCTGTGTTCCAGGTAACCGCGTAGGACATTACTCACTCACTTTCCATTGTCACGGTTAGAGATAAACCTGCTGTACCAATAGTACCGGCTATAGGTACCGGTTTATGGGGAGAACCTACTTCACCGTGGCGTACCCAACCAGCCACCTCAATATCACTACTGTAAATCAAAGAGGTGGAAGCCGAACCCCCATCTGTAGCAATAAGGTCATAGAAAATAGGCACAATCACCGTTTTACCAGCCGTGTAGTTTGAGCCCAACGTACCGACCAGGGTGAACGTGGAACCCGCCCAGGAAGCGTACTCGATTGCCTCAAAAGTTGTCCCCTCTAATACCAGTATGAAACCGCTTGGTGGGGTATCGGAGTCAATCGCCTCATTGATTACGAAATCTGGATCACTGGTGTTGTTCCCGGCGGCTGCGGTGTATTGAGTTTGATCAACCACTCCGGCGGTAGCCCTAGCCAGCAATACGTGAGAGTTCACCGTACCATTCACAGTCACGGCTATAGGGACGTTATTTGGTGGTGCCAAAGGCCCAGAGCCATCTAACGGTTGTACAGAATCCGCAGAAGTTAGCTGCCCAATATCATACCCAATACCCAGAGCGCCAATCCACGAGGCCCCTGTAAACACACCGAGGTGGTTGAAACTAGGTATTAGTGACGTTACTACGGTATCGACCGCGTTACTGGCCGTTGTTCCGCTAATGATGGTACCATCGGTGGGGTTGATACCCGTAAGAATATGAACCCACATTTCGGTACTGGATGTGTCGGTTAAATTATCGACCGCCATGAGGATTCCCGTCGAGGGTTCCCCCGCCTCAGTCCAACTCACTACTTCGTTTTGAACCCAAGTTCCACCACCCCCCGTATCGAGGTCAGCCGAAAAGGTAGGCCCTCCTGTGAAGAAATCCCCATCCACCCCATAAATTGTAGAAGCAGTTCCCCTCGTCATGAGTTCTTTCACCCACTCATACAGGGCTTTTTTGTCGTTTGCTCCGTAATCCCATTGGGATAGATAAGGCTTGTCACCAGACCCATCGCCAATATCCAAGAGTTGATAACCTTCGGTGTTGGTGATTCCTGTGTAGCCCTGGACGGTCGCCTGAAGGGTATCGTTTTGTGGGTCAGATGACGTATTGATAGCGGTTACCGCTTCACCTAAACCTAGTGTCGTTCGGGCTACCGCAAAGGTGTCCCCCCACTCGTTGGCTTTTACAATCAAGCGCTTACCGTCGGTGTCGGTTCCCCCGGAACGGGTCTGGACCATTATCCGTAACAGTACGTCGGAGGCTGTTTGGTTTTTACCGGTTCCCCAGTGAGAGGTCAAAAGTAAATTGTTTTGAATTATCTGTAGCTGGGTCGCGGAAGCTACTGCGCCCAGTACTCTCAGGCCTCCCCACTCGTCATCACCGGCGTTCTGTGTAACAGACCCACCAAAATGCGCTTCCATTTCGGTAGCGGTTACGTTGTAATTCACGCTGTAGGCGGCGGTGTGGTTCTGTAGTGTGATAATTGTACCCAACGCTTCCGAGGTTGAGGGGTTGGGCTTACTTAAATTCAACTCATCATCCCCGGAGATAGCTAAATCATAAGCAATCTTTTGGAGGGCTCTGTGTATCCACCAAGTGTGAAAAGTATCTGTACCCGATACAAAACGTATGTCTCCGTTGGCACTTACCTTGTATTGAGACAACCAAGCTGCTACCGCCGTGGCTGCAACCGCGTCTTTATCGTATATAGCCATTTAACCGCTCCCCTAAATTGGTGTCAACCTAACCTCTAAAGTTAGGCCGGTTGAAGTAATTGTACCCGATATATCCTTAGGCGTATAATCCTCACCAGATATATCCCATTGTCTTGCCCAACCTACCACCGGAGTGTCCGCCGTATAGGCTATTGAATCTGATACCACCCCACTGGCGTTAGACGTTCCGCTAAGTATGACGCTTTTGTCTGAGTCTTTCAGCAACCTCACATTAGCGTCTTCAAGAGGGAGTCCGGTAGCGTCGTCATACACAACCACCTGTACCGTGACCAAACCACTAACGACAGTGGTTGTAGAGCCCACCCCGTTACGGACTGAGACCCCTCCCCCTCCCGCTAAAAGGTTAAGGGTGATGGCTTTTCCGGAATTGTTATATATGGTTGCGTCAGAGGGCCCAGAATTAGCTACTAAATTGCTTCCAAGGGTTGTGTTGTATCCCGAATAACTTTGGCCCGATAGATTGATGGTGAGAGGGGTGTTGGTTCCAAACTCAATAGCATGATTGGAATTTCCCGTGAATATCATATCGGCCAAGTAGGTGTCCGGGTCAGTAGCCTCGTCCCATAAGACAGCAGCAGAACTCGTGGAACCACTAACTGCCGCGGAATCCAATAGACCCAGCGCTGCGGTAATTAACCCACAATCGGAAAAAGTTACCCCGGAAAAATCGCAACCGGAGGTGAGGAGGAAAGAGGCCCAATTCTCAAAAGAAGATAATGAATAATCAGCCACCCCAGATGTCCCAAAGGCTTCGTAAACTGCCCGTGTGTCTGTTGTGGTTTCGTTTCCAACGCTAGATAATGCCTTCCGGACTCTGATATCAGTAGAAGCATTACTAAGGTCATCCACTATACCCGAAAAGCCTGGAGCCGTGAAACTATCCAACCAAACTATAGTACCCCCGACGTCAGAAAAGCGGGTGGCTGCGGCGGTTCGGCTACCGCTTGTGGTGGTGGCTCCCTTAACCAGCTTGCCTAACACGAAAGGGATGCCCCCCACGCTTGTAACATAACCATAGCGACCGTTGACGTCATCCCCTTCGTCATCGGCCACGTAATCACTAAACTCACCTGCTGCGTCCGGTGCGGTTCCCGCAGTGAGGTACAAACCATAACCTACGTCAACCGCGTCCATTACTAAGTTCTCGGCTTTCGATACCGGCCCGTTGGCGAAAATACCAAAATAATCGGTGGCCGAGAAGGAGGGGGAACCCACCACAGAATCCCGGTACCCGGTTTCAGAAGGGTCGATAGCTACTATCAAAAACCCACCAAGGGCTTTGTATAAAAGGGTAGAGTTATCGGCTAATATGTACTGCGAATAGGCGTTGTTTGCTGACCCTAATCGTATTTCCAGATTGGTTATACCGGCGAAGTTGGTAACTAGGACTTTATAGAGAACAACTTGGCGTCCTGATACCGTCATGTTCCGCGGGGCCCCGGTATCGGTAAAGAACCCAGCCCCCGTAACCTTGCGGGAGATTGCAGCACCATTCTGGTAGTAGGCTTCATCCTCTACCCCGGCCCCGGCCCCGCCTCCGATACCCCCAACATTGATGGTTGTATCCATAGGATCAGCTCTGAGGTTGTCGGCCCCTACAGATACAGCCGTCATTATTCGCTCCTGAGGTCGGCTTCCTGAGTATGCGTTGATGCATAATAGTGCGAGATCTGACCGCAATCCCAACAGGTATTTTCCCAGACTCCGTCGGGCTGGGTAACCCCGTCAAAAACTGTAGGCGATTTTACCACAGGTGCCCTGTTTTTGAACCTATCCCCTGAACAGTGAGGGCATTTAGTTGGGGTAGTGCGGTCAATCAAATTTCTTTCCCCAAACTGACACGGTGGTTGAGGTTAGGTCATTAACCCCAGAATTATCAACAATCAGTTTCACCCGGAACTTGGTTCCCAGATTACCCGTAACGAAGGATTGCGCCTTGACCAGTATTGTATTGCCCACCCACATCTCAAATTCTGCGCCGTTGTAGTCCGGAACATTTGGGCCAAATATGATCTGTCTGAGTTGAGCAGTTTCGGTTGACTTAATATGCCTAAGTTGTACTGCCGCCGGGTACCAATGCCCTGAAGCCTCCTGTTCGACTATAGCATAGAGTTTGTAATCCGTGGCGGCGTTTGCGCCGTCTGGAACAATCTCTTCATAGCTTATATTGATCTCCAAACCGCTAAGGCCATTGTTGTTAGCGAACACTGGACTTGTTGCGATAACCCCGTCCGCTGGATAAGGCCCGGCGAAAACTTCGTTTTCCCATATTGAAAAATCTTCAGCCGCGAAGGTTTGAATGGTGAAAAAGGAAAATAGAAAAAGGAACAATACATGCAAAAGTTTCATTTTATTACTCTCTATGGTTAGCTAATTTAAGGCCTTTCTGTGGTACTCTTGATATTTTGATATCAAATCCGGTGATGCAAATTTAATTCTTTTGTCTTTTTTCCAAGATCCCAACCCACCAGCTCTAACTGCTGAGTATACGGCGATAGTCGCCCAACGCCCCATTTCTCTGGCAAAGCACATATCCAGTAAAATCAAATCAGCTTCCTTGCGAGTCAAATTAATTAATCCAGATTGGGCAAACGCATATATCAAATCATGTGGCAGCGATGGGTACCTAGTCTTTCCATGCCCAGTAAATAAAAAACGGGCAATCCTCGGTATTGAGGCAAAATCAGTTATGAACCATTGTGGAATTTTAATTAGTATTTGATAACGGTGAGACCAAATAAAACAATCACTTAACAATAACCATTCCTGGCGGCCATCCTCATATGCGTCAAATAGCGCCCTTTGCATGATCTGTGTCCGACTTGCATCAAACTCACCAAATAATTCATTGGCGATGGTGTAATTAAATATTAATTCCAATGTGGGTGCCCATTCACCGGTGTGTGCTCTCCCAATTTATCCAAATTATTTTCTTCAATTTTCAAAGCATCTCGCAAATCTTTTAATCGCCTATGATCCCTTGAGTTCGCATTTCCAGCAGCAATAATATTTGATAAATCATATATTTCTGATGATAATTGTCGAATTGTTTGTTGGGTAAATTGCGTTGCCACTGAATTGCCAAGATCACCTATTTTTGCATCCAGAGTATTGAACCGTGAGTCAACTGATAGCTCATATGCGCCAAGTCGCTCATTAATTTTAGTCTCTTGGGCAAATACATTATAAGAATGCCCAAGCACGGCCCCACAGCATATAAGCACAAATAAGAACAGATATGGGTGCCTCTTAAATGTCTGGTCGAAAATTGAATCTACAAAAGACATTCTCTACTATCCTGTACCGATCAAAGAAGTTACACCCAACCCGGTTTCGAGGTACAAGCTAAGAGTACCAGGTAACCCGGCCTTAACTGTTACTGTCACACCCTTTTCTAAAAAACCTAAAGGGTATTTAATATCAGCGGCTATAGCTGGGACCCCGAGTTCTCGCGTCCCAGCGTCAAGAACAAGATCCCCGCCTGCGGATTGGGCCGCTAAGGAACATCGAAAATTTCCGTTCGCTGGAAGTTTAATCCCAGTCGTTAAGTTACCGGGTACCTGGATAAGTGTCGAATACTCTCCTCTAGCTTGCCTCTTCTTTCTCTTTTTACGGAGGAGCCATAGCATCTTATCTTTTTACCAAGGCCGCGAGATCTTCATTAGAAAGTTTGGATAATACCGCTTGACGCCGGGTTACCCTTTCCTCCCGCATTTTTCGTTGGCTTTCCAAGAAATCCTGAATAGCCTTCTGGTTACCTTTAGCATCGGCCCCGGCGTCCTCCTCAATAAGCACGGCGTCTATTTCTTCTACGAGGGCCGTTTCCTCCGCGCAGAGCTTAGCTTTAGCAGCACGCACATCAATCAACTTTTCTTTCAGGGCGATGAGACGGGAGTCGGTGCCGGGTCCCGTCTCAGGATCACTCTCCGGATCACTCTCAGGGTCACTCTCAGTAGTGGCCATTTCTGATCCTACTAAGGATAGCGCATCCAATGGCCCAAAATTCATTCGACTAAAAGTAGGGAGGGCAGTTGTAATCAGCTCCCTAGTAATAGTCGAATCTTTCAAGAGTTCCTTAACTCTATCTACTTTCGGTAAACCATCGCCGGTCCAATCATCGTTATTACCGGCTTCAAGTTGTTTTAAGGCATCTAAAATATCCATACGGGGCATCCTTATAGATTATCAATATCGGTTAAAGAATCAATCTCTTCTGGTCGGTGCCCTTGGCTATTGTGGTCGAAAATATCCTCGGGCCCTTCTGCGGCAAGGGCTAAATCAAGAGTCCCGGAGCCGTCATCGCTAAATGCTACGAATACCCCCTTGGCGGCGGCCGCCCGGCTGCTCGCTAGCTGTAAGGTATTAGCGTCGACGACTATTAGCCAATAGCGGTCAGTTACGGACAGCCCGGCTGGGAGCGTCCCGGCTGTTTCAATTAAAGCTATTGGACCAGCTCCGGTAGCTCGACCATGGCCCGTGGCAGTTAACTGGTTGGTTGTATTGTCCGCGGTAAACGTAATGGTTGCGCCGGTGCCGCTAAGGGTGGTGACCACAGTGGCTAACCAGTCCATCAAATTAAATGTTCTGGTGCTTCTGAAAAACTTACGATGTCGGAGGTGGCGTGTTCGCGCTATACCTGAGCGGGGCATGATACTGGCCTCTTATTGAAAAAGAAGACGGAGTTACCCCCCGTCTTAAAGCACTGGAGTAAGCGTTACGCTTCCCTAGAAACCAGCCGGGCTATTTTAATCTGCTTCCTTTCTGCGTATACGCGGGACCAGGAATCAGCGTTAGCCAGGTTATTAGCCGTTGCGGCGTTAGAGGGTCCACCACTCGGGGCCGTACCGGCGTAAGCGTGGCCAGTCGGGTGGATGGCCCATTCAACCCGATTATGAAGAACATCCTGTCCTCCGCCGTCACCCGCAGCTGGTTTACGGTCCACCTCAGTCGGTGTATCCGGTGTGCCAGTACCGAGGCGTACCGCGCCAAGGCCAAAGAGCCAGGTGTCGTAAATACTGCCGGAGCGAGGCATACCATCATCTACGACTACCGTGCGCCCGAGGAAAGTAGGTATAGTTGCCCGCCCTTCGGAATCCGGAATGAAATCGATAAGGTTGTTTTTCTGCATCCGGTTGAAGACGATCGAGTGTACAATAACGAGACCGAGGTCATCCATCGAATCGCCCATCGTTACAGCGGCATCTAAAAAGGCCTCAGCGGAAAAGTTTGTTACCCCATCTACAAAACCACCGCCAGAGATATCGTTAGTCATGTCAGACTGAATATGAGTATCTGTCCCGGCAGGAACCGCGTCGTTATCCGCGAATAGCCCATTTATCGTAGCGATAAATGCTGTCTGTAAACGGCGGGCCCAATAGGTACCTACCCGGTCTCCGATAGCCATCATCGGATCTTTACCGGCTAAAGCACCAGTTAGGTTCATTGAGGACCAGGAATTATTACGTGACAGGCGTACTGAAATTTCTTGCGCAGTTTGAATTTTGTTAGGGGTCGAGTCAGAGGCGTCGTTGTCGGTAGAGACGTTCTCTACATCGTCGTCAAGGTCCTGAAAGGATGGGGTATTGAAGGTAAGCCCGCCACCGGCCAGTAAGGCTCCGAGACTAGGGTCATTAACCATAACCCCGGAAGAAATAATACGAGATTTTGTTTCCGTAATTTGTTGTACGTACGGAGTAAAGATTTCTGGGACAATTACGTCTGCGAGCTTAGTGACACCACCGGCCATGGGATTCTCCTACAGGCTTATTGGCTAATGTTGATTAAACATAGCCAAACCCCATGGTCAGCTCTGTGTGTTAAGATTCCGCAAAACCATGTCCTACTGAATCTTTGCAATAAATATAAAGGAAGATAATGTTTTTGGCACCTTAATTTACCGGGCCTGATGCTCCTACACTGCTCCCGGCCTGCTTAGCTAGTTGTTCCGCCTTCTCCAATCCTTTGCTTTGGACTATTCTACCTTGTTCAGTTAAGTTCCAATGATCCTTTAACCATGGATTAGAACCGGCTAGGCCTAAATGAGTCGAACCAGGAGCCCCGTTACCTCGAGATGCCGGCCACCAATGTGGGCGTTTCTCCTGCATTTCTACTAACCAGACATCGGGCGAGATACCGGGGGTAACCCCGGAGCCTTCTTTAGTCAACACCTGGTTATCCTCGGTAACTTCAAAGGCCTTTTCGGCCAACAACAAAACGTCATCATAGGCGGTATCTGCAATCTTGGCCAAGGAAGCCGCTTTCCTAACACCGGTAGAAATAGTAGTTAACCGGTCTTTTTCTTCATGGCGAGAAATGTCTCCTTCCAACTCGGATACTTTCCCGAGTAAAGTATCCCGCTCCCTTTCTAGAGGTGCTAAGGTAGTTCGGAGTTTAGCGTCCACAAGTTTTTGTAGCTGCTCTGGATCATTGTTGCCGGCGGCGGCGGTCTCTAGTTCGTCATATTTATCCAGCTTTATCATGACTTCATTAATATCATACGCCCCGTCGATAAGAGGAGCTACCCGGCGCCGTAGACTCTTGTGGTCATTTCTTTCTTTTTCCAAGGAACCGGTAAGCCGATCGATATCCGCCTGTGTTTTTAATCCGTCTAGTCCAGTAAAATGATACTTATCGCCGCTCTTCGTATAGAGTGGGAGATACTCAGAGCCAATTTCCGCCTCAGTATCGTAAACCGCTTTTAATTTCATATAGTATTACTCCAGTATACCTAATATTATGGGTTGGCTTTAATTCCAGAAGCAGCAAGCTCCTTTAAAGTAAGTAAATCTCCGTTACGGGCGACGAACTTACTAAGGGTAACCCGGCCTGTGCGGAACAGTTTACCACGGGTGGGTCCAAGAATCTCGTCTTGAAAAGATGCCGGTTGTTTTTTTAACCATTCCGAATAAGTTACTTTAGCTGGGACGGTACCTGTCAGGTCCCTTTTCCTTTTTCTCGCAAAAGTATCGTATTTACCTTTGGTTCCACGCGGTAAATCCTGGCGGGTAGTTACCGCCGATAATTTATTCTTTTTAGTGAACTCCGTAAGGAGCCTCTTTTCGGTAAAAGGTTTAGAAGGGCGGTTACCAACTACCTCCCCGTTAACAGTCCCAACTCTTAAACTTCGGCAATTAAAATGAAGTGGAGGAATAGCCCCCTCGCCTACCGGAAACTTTTTTCCGTCTAAGGACTGGCAAATCGGGGTGGTCCGGCTATCCAAGGTCGCTACGTACACCTCTGCCCCTATAATATCTTTATTCTCTTTAAAAAATTCGCGTCTCGACGCATTAGCTAAAGAATTGAGGGCCGTTCTAGTAACGCTGTTAATTCCTCGCCGTGTTTTAGCTGTGGCCCCGTCGGCAAAGCCAGCGGCTTTGGTGCCTATAACAGTCTTAGCTATCTGGGCGGCAGTTTGGCCTTGTACATAGCCTATCTTTATAGTATCCGATAAATTAGCCAAGTCGGTCGCTTCTAAGCTTCCAGCCCAGTCTTTCAATACCCTTCCTTCAAAAGGATGATGATTTACAAGGGCATTAAGAACACCGGCCGCAGGGATGGTAGCAAGATACTCTACCGGTAAAATCGAAGTCAGGGTAGCAGCTGCTGTACTTGCTTCTGCCAAGGCTACTTCGCGTACCCCAGAAACAAGGGCCGGTTTCACATCAGCCCAAGCACCCCGACGAATTTCTTGGACATTCAAAATAATGCGGGATAACCTAGCCCTTCCGGTTTTGGAAAGATTACCGGTGCTACCCGAAAAGCCAACTAATAGCTTAGCCTGTATATCCTCTTCCGTCTTATCTAGAATACGCGTAAGCTCTTTTACAAGGGTAGTATTATACCGCATGAGCCCGGTTTGATGCCGAATCAGAGCGTCGAACCACTCCTCATTAACCGTGGTAATAGATCGCGGTAATTGTATATCCGCCTGAGCCATTAGATATCGGAGCTATCTAAGCCACCCATGAAATCCTCGCCCTCGATAGCGGTCAGCTCCTCCTCATAAGTTTTTTCGGTAAGCCCTCTATCCTGCATAAGTTTATGCAAAGATTCTTCACTTATTGGAGCACCAAGGGCCTTAGCTTGGGTATAGCTAAAGAGCTCAGTTCCAGGCATAAGATCGTCGGCAAAGTCTAAATTCGGGGATACTTTAACAGCGCCTGGATCAGCACCTACCCAAATAGCCGCCTTTTTTAATAATAGCTCTAGCCCAGCGGCGCCAGTTACAGCTATTTTATTTAAAGTAGATGTAGTCGCCTTAACCCGAACCCGTAAAGTATCCCCAGCCTCTTTCTGACGACTGGTAGTATCGAGAAGTCTTCCACCAAAATAAGCCGCCTCTTTCTTATCGTTCTCTAGAGCTTGACGCTGTTCCTCGAGTCCTTTGCTATCTACCCCGATAAATTTAGCATCCCCATTTATCGGCACCTTTAAAGAAGCCTCGGCACCAACTCGATAACTCTCTTGTGAAGAACCGCCTATCACCACAAGGGTGTCTTGACTTTGCATAAAAAGAGCTTGGCGGTAATCGGCTTCGCCTCGGTAGACCGCTAATTCTAAATTATTTAAAGCCAAAAGTGGGGGCTTATCCGGAGAGCATAGAATATCGCTACTGTTGATTATTACGAATGGGATCTCATCTAGGGTTTTTCCTCGTATCGCCGGGGTATCTAGGACTGCTTCGACATCTCTGGTTTTGGTTCTCACTGTATAACCAGATTGCCCGGCAGCGCTTTCTAGAATCCTGGTACTCTCCTGGATCTCCCAGACGGCCCCATCCCTCGCATAGCTAGTCTCATCCAGGACAAGAAAAGTAGGTTGAGCCCCGTCTAGGGTATCCCAATTAAGTATAGACTCGGCAGAATACACGCAAACAGTTGGAAGAACTGTTTCAGAAACTGGGTCCTCCGGTATGTCCAAGTACAACCCAATTCTCCCCGGTGTGAGTTGTTCCGTATTTATTTTCCTTAGGAGCATCGCAAGACTCTCCCCGGCAGAGGTAACACCTTCTAAAAAGGCTTCTAAAGCGCCAGGTAATTCAATTACCGGTGGTTTATGGTGCATTACCCCTATTGCGGCTTCAATAGCTCTTTCCGATAAACCAGGAAATACAGCACGAACTTTATAAGCTTCGTAGTTTTTCGCCCCATCAGAAGTAGCCGACGCCTCGGCCCCATCCTCGCGATGCCCGGAGGTATATGGAAGATACGTAGTCCCGGCGGCCTTAATCCTATCCTCCCCTTCAAAACAATCCCTTGATTTGGTCCACTGCTCAATCCTATCCGAATAGAGTGGGTGTACCTCTCTAGAGTTATTAGGATCCGTAGAACCTTCCTCTTTACTGGCCATTTATATCCCCTTATTAGTGTCCAGTCCGCTTTCCGGAAACTACTTTACCACCAACGGAGCGTACCTTATAACGTACTTCATCCGCGATGTGGTCTTCGGTTTCTGTATCGACGTCATCCGGATCTTTATCGCTTCTGGCGAGCACTGGAACAGTCCTTATGAACTGTTCACAATTTGCCGTAATGAAAAGGCCCGGGCGTTCCCGCGGCCACCCGTTCTCAGATGGAAGAGCTTGTTTCAAGTAGGTCCTCACCTGCTCCCAGCCGACTTTCCTGCTACCAGGACTTTTATCCGCCCTCA
>Ga0209345_10005164_pt1 | contig 12265 bp, 10 predicted proteins | sample Cruoilmetagenom7_FD_187294 | JGI IMG/M metagenome (GOLD analysis project Ga0209345, IMG submission 187294) | Oil polluted marine microbial communities from Coal Oil Point, Santa Barbara, California, USA - Sample 7 (SPAdes) (version 2) | ecosystem: Environmental > Aquatic > Marine > Oil seeps ...
TTCCTTCAGTAAGTCCCTGGACTCATGGAATATGATCAGTGCACCTCCTGTGCCCAGGTCCTCGTAACCCAGATGCCTGGGCATCTGGTTGGGACCGATCAGCGTGCCTGATGGTCCGCCGACCTGTACTGCCTGTACCTCTACCGCACCTACCATTTCCAGAATATCATAGATGGAATGTCCCCATTCGATCTCATAAACACCTGGATATCTGCAATCCCCCGATATACTCATCAACTTTGTACCGGCAGATTCCTTGGTGCCCAGTCCCAGGAACCATTCACTACCCTTTTTCATGATTTTGGTAACCTTCGCCAGTGTTTCTACATTGTTTACAATGGTTGGTTTTTCATTATAACCTTTATCCACAGGGAAAGGCGGCCTGTCCCTTGGCTCTCCTCTCTTGCCTTCTGCTGACTCTATCAGGGCACTCTCCTCGCCGCAAACATAGGCACCGGCACCATACTGGATGCGGATGTCAAAATCAAATCCTTTCTGGCCGGCAATGTCTTTTCCCAGCAGGTGCTGCTTCCGGAGTTCAGCGAGGGCATTTTCAAGGTGCTTTTGCAGGTATTTATATTCATAACGGATATAAAGAACACCTGATTTTGCTCCCACCGAATAGGCTGCAATGGCCATTCCTTCAAAAACCATCTGGGGCAGTTCTGTCAGGATGACCCTGTCTTTGAACGTCCCTGGCTCTCCTTCATCTGCATTACAGAATATATACCTTTCTGTCTCCTTAGCTTTGGTGCAGAATTCCCATTTCAGTCCCGTTGGAAAACCAGCCCCACCACGGCCCCTGAGATTGGATTTTTTGATCTCTTCAATAACCTCACTTGGCTTTTTTGTGACTGCTATTTGTAATCCTTCCCCCGGAGAGTACTGATCCCATACTACCGATCCCTTCCTTCGGATATTGTTGCTGACAACTGCTTTCACAAGGTCTGAGCTGTTGTTCCCGTCACCGTAGTTTTGCTTGCACATCTCGTTTACGGGCATTTCCTGCCTCATTAATTTTACGATTTCCTTAACACGGAAGGGAGTCAGGTCTTTGAATATATGCCCGTTAATAATGGCTGCTGGCTCCTGGTCACACATTCCGATACAGGCAGTTTCAAACAGCCCGATCAGTCCGTCTCCGCTCACATGGCCAAATTTAATACCTGCTTCCTCTTCAAAGGTTTGCTTTACCTTCTCACTTCCCATCATCTGCGCGGTCACGCTGTTATTCAGGTAGACATTATATTTTCCCAGTGGTTTATTGCTGAAAAAATGGTAAAAACTGATCGTCTCGACCAGTTCGGCCGCTGAGATTCCAACCTCGTCCGCGATCTTCTGGTTGATATCCTCAGGGATATATCCGAATTCTTCCTGTATATCCAGCAGGATATCCATCAGGCGGGACGGATCCTTGCCGTATCTGTCGATAATGTCGGGAATGCTTGTTTTCATAAAAAGAATGTTTATTCTGTTATTGATTGGTATTGATAATTTCTAGTCCGTTTTTTTTAAACTTATTCACGAAATAGATCAGGTTCACCAGTTCGTTTTCAATGTTGAAATTGTTGATCGTGATCTCTTCCGTACTTTTGAATTTTACAGGGGTGAAATTCAATATTCCTTTGATTTTTGCAGCCTTAAGTCTCTCAAGTGTTTGCTGGGCAGCAATATCCGGAACTGCCATGATGGCCACACTGATATTATTGTCCCTGACATAGTCTTCCAGCTCCTCAATTGGCTTAACCGGGATATCTCCGGTTTTTTTAATTTTTTTTACATCGATGTCAAATCCGGCAGCGATCCTGATACCATCTTTTTGAAAACCGCCATAGGACATCAAGGCTTCACCTATCCTGCCAACACCCACAATAACTACCTTCTGGATCTCATTGCTTCCCAGGATATCGTTAATCTTAACCAGGACATCAGTAACAGTGTAGCCCCCCTTCTGGCTCCCGGATATTCCAAAAATGCCAAAATCCTTTCTGACCAGCGATGCAGATATACCCAACGGATCCGCGATATTGTCAGAAAAGACTCTTACCATGCCAAGGGACTTAAACCTGTTCAGTAGATGCTTATAACTAAGCAAGCGGTTAATTCGATTTTGAATTGTCATAATCTAGCTTTTCATTCCGTTATCAGCAATGAGAATTTCTAGTAAGATGTGATTAGTGTAACAACAAATTTAAAAATAATAACACATAATTGAGTATGTGTATCGTGTAGTGTTTTTTCCAATAACAAAAAAAATGCTTTTTAGCCTAATAACCAAGCTCTTTGATCTATTTAGAAGGAATCAAAATTACTTTATAGTGAAGTAATTTATTTGACAGGTTTTATACTATAATAGTGACTTATTGTTTGTTACAAATGTGAGGTATTTTGTAAATGTTATGCTGTAAAGAAAATACCCCTATTTTTTTTATTAACATTACAGTGTTCATTACAAATTGCCAGAAATCCGGAGCAAAAAACCTTCAGATGAATTTAAGATCCTTGAAATTATTGAAGATATTTCTGATACTTGTCGCCATCCATTCCTGTTGTGTTGGATTGGGACTGATGATTATACCACTGGACTATTATGACCTGTTTGGTTTTTATGATTACAGCGGGAATTTTTTCAAGATCCAGGCAGGCGTTTTTCACATCGTCATGAGCGGGGCTTATGTTTTGGCAGCCAGAGATCCGGTTAGGAACCAGGTTTTGATCCTTTTTTCAATTTTTGCCAAGATGATCGCCACTGTATTTCTTATTTCCTACGCTGTTTTTATTGACATGGTCTGGATGGTGCTGGCATCCGGGATTTTTGATTTTTTAATGGGACTGGTACTGATCTGGTTCCTTAAAGGTATGAAGAATACCCAGGAGGTCAGCTACCATTGAATTGTTTGATGGCATCCAGCATCGCAATTACATTTTCGAGCGGTACATTGGCCTGGATATTATGCACCGTATTGAAAACAAATCCTCCATCCTGTGATAATATTTCACATTGATGGAGCACCTGCTTTTTGACCTCATCAGGCGTTCCAAAGGGCAGGACCTTCTGCGTATCAACCCCTCCACCCCAGAAGGTAACCTGGTCCCCATACTCCCTCTTCAACATGGCAGCATCCATGTCAAGGGCATTGATCTGGACCGGATTTATAATGTCAAATCCGGCTTCTATCAGGCTGGGTAAAAGGGGGTTTACGGAGCCACATGAGTGTTTGAAGGTCTTCCATGTAGTATGGCTGTGTATCCAGTCATTTATCTTCTTATAGTAGGGGGCATAAAGCTCATTGAAGTCTTCAGCGGAACAAAACTGGGAATCCTGGGTTCCGAAATCTGTTCCACAGATGAATGCAATATCAATATTGTTTCCGAATATACCCATGGCAGTTTCCAGGTTCTGCAGGGCAATATCAGTTTGTCCGGAAAAGATCTGGTGGAGATAATCCTGTCTCAACACAGTGCTCATATACCATTCAGTGACATCTCGAATACCCTTGGGATGGGTCAGGAAAGGGCCGGGGACAAGGGCAATGTCACCAAGGCCTGTGCCCCCGATATTAGCCAGTACTGCCTTATCCGATTGAGCTGCCAGTGTTGACCATCTGGTCCAGTATTCAACATCCTCCTCCTTAAATACCCCGAACTCTTCCAGGTTATCTTCTACGTTGAGATTGTTTTCATCAAATGACTCCTGCCGGATAATGGTATCGAAGAAAAATCCCGAAACCGGCATTCTTCCCGAGGGCAAAGCGCTGGTATCCCCTTTAGGATAGATCAGAATATCACCGTTTTTATCCTCTAGGGTAACAAACTTTCCCGGGACCAGTAAAACTTGTCCCCAGGGGGTTCTGAATTCTTTCCAGTCTGTGTTCTCAAATCCAAACATGTTCTCTCTGGGTGATATCCCCAGGACATCAACCTCCAGGATCCCGGATAGTTCGGCATCTACTTCCCCGAGCATCTGGTAGGGTTCTGTAACCTTGACAGGGATATCCTTTAGGCCAAAATACCTGCGGAGTTCTTCTATTACCCGCACATGTATGCCGGTTACGGGGGAGGCACCGAAATCAACGGCTAATTTATCTGCCTGTTTGTGTGCAAGTACATCCTGAACCCTTTGCCTGGAAGAGATAATTTCTGTCATGAGATAAATTTATGATATTAAGGGTATCCAATTTAACAACTTTTGCCATATTTATATTGAAAATTTCAAACCATCTACAGACACCATGAACAAAATCTCTTCAAATCCTTACCTGGTAAAGCTGACCTTGATTGCTACCTTCGGTGGCTTACTCTTCGGTTATGATACAGCCGTCATTTCCGGAACGGTATCCTCACTGAAACACTTCTTCATAAATCCTTATGCCTGGCCTGAGACTACCGCCAATTTTATGCACGGGCTGGTTGTCTCATCCGCCCTCATTGGATGTATTATCGGGGGATTATCCGGGGGCATCATCAGCTTGAAACTGGGGAGGAGAAAGGGGCTGATCCTGGCTGCCGCTTTGTTTTTAATATCTGCCCTGGGATCTTCCATGCCAGAACTCTTCTTCCAGCCCCTGGGAACGGCAGATGAAAAATTCATCCTGGTATTTATCATTTATCGCCTGCTGGGAGGCATTGGTGTGGGGATCGCTTCCATGCTTTCACCAATGTATATTGCGGAAATCTCTCCTGCCGCGATCCGGGGCAAACTCGTATCATGGAACCAGTTTGCGATAATCTTTGGTATGCTTATAGTCTACTTTGTAAATTACAGCATTGCCCGTAGTGGTGATGATGTTTGGTTACATCAGCTTGGCTGGAGATGGATGTTTGCCTCTGAAACCATACCTGCCGCTCTTTTTCTGATGTTTCTAATGTTTGTTCCTGAGACCCCCAGGTACCTTGTTTTGAAAGACAACAGGGACAGGGCCCTGCAGATACTGAAGAAAATCAATGGTGAGCCCGAAGCTGCAGGCATTCTGCAACGGATTGTAGAGACAGTCCACCTGCCAGCAGGGTCGAAGCGCCTGTTTTCCTTTGGTACAATGGTTATTTTGATAGGGGTACTGCTGGCTGTTTTCCAGCAGTTTGTGGGGATAAACGTCGTATTGTATTATGCCCCGGAAATATTTGGGAACATGGGGTCAGGCACTGACACTGCTCTCCTGCAGACTATCATTGTAGGGATCATCAATCTCAGCTTCACCGTGCTGGCCATATTCACAGTGGATCGCTGGGGACGAAAACCTTTGCAAATAACCGGTGCCCTGGGTATGGCCTTTTTCATGATCGTACTGGGTTTTACCTTTTTCCTGGAACAGGTGAACCTTGTGTCATTGATATGCATGCTGGGATATGTTGCCTGTTTTGCTTTGTCATGGGGACCTGTAACCTGGGTTCTTCTATCCGAGATCTTCCCTAACCGGATTCGGGGCCGTGCCATGGCCCTTGCTGTGGCAGCCATGTGGGTCTCAAACCTGATCATTTCCCTGAGCTTCCCAATCCTCAATAACAGCAGCGGTTTGAACCAGGTCTTTCATCATGGTTTTGCCTATTGGATTTACGGGATCATGGGCATATTGGCTGCATTATTTGTCCGGAAATATGTGCCTGAAACAAAGGGGCGTTCACTCGAAGAGCTTGAAAATCAATGGAAAAAGCCCGGGAAGCGAGAGTAAATACCAGGTCAGAAAAGGTTTAGGTTAACAGGGGTAAAATGGGGAAATTATTCTGATTGCTGGATCTGCTCATGAATGAAAGCAAGGTCCTTGCTAAGGTCATGTTCCAGTGAATCAAAAAATGTATCCTCCAGGTCTGTAATAATGGATTTCAGGTTTCCTACGTTCTGCAGTGATGGCATTACTTCAGGCAATGGTACCATTCCGGTGCTGTCTGCTTCGAATATTTCAAAGGATTCTTCTATCTCATCTATGCTCATTTGGATGGCAATGGAAACCGCGGTGAACAGCTGTTCCCTGGTTTCCTGGGCTTCCGGGTCAATGAGCAATTCAGAAAGCATGATCTTTTCAAAGGCTGAGAGGAAAGCGACCACTTCTTTGGAGGAAAAACCATTATTATAGCGTCTGTAGGCAATGGCCTGGATATATTTTCTGATCAGGATCCGGTCACCAACTTTAATGCTGGTGGCAATCAGCTGGTAAAGCATGGTAATGTACCACTTCAGGACAAGTTTATCCATGGAACGATAATGCTCGAAAGATTGCCCGTTATCCAGGTTGTAAACATGATCGACCATCTTGTTGCGGATAAAATCACGGTGTCGCATCATCACCTCATAAGCTTTCACATTAAACCGTGTAGAGATCCTGTGCATGGCAGTTTCATTTTTCACGGTCCAGTCAACATAATGATTTTTCATGTTCTCAATCATGAATAACAAACGGCGAAGGATATCATTACGTGGTGATGTTTTCCAGGAAAGGGCTTCAAATGTCTGGTCAGCGCTGACAACCAGTTTACGGTCTATATATTTCATCATCCATGGCCGTTCGAATGGCTTTTCTCCGAGCAGGTCGCCTATGGCAGTCCGTGCAATGATTCCTGGCAGGGCAATGAACTTGGGCATTTTTATGGACCTTTTGGGCCGGCCGTAAAAGTATTTTGTGGCCGCATTAAAAAGTTCTTCGTGGCTTACAGTGCCATTGGGACTGGCCACATATGTCGCGAGTTGTGGAAGTTCATCAGACTGTTCCAGGATGCCCTGGATCATCCTTACAAGGTCGGTAATATGAATGTAAGTAATACTGGATGTTCCCTTTCCTCCCAGGATACGGGCATTCCATTTGTCAGAGAGCCATGTGCTGAGAAAAACAAATAGCGGGGGATATTCGCACCAATCACTGTAAACAGCCGCAAACCTCAGGATGGTGCAGGGGAACATACTTGAATAATTCCGTATCATTTCTTCCGCTTTGCGTTTGCTCACGGCATAGGGATAGCTGGCGTCCGGTGGACTCAGTTCATCCAACAGGTTGTTTGGATCCTTGTTGAATTTGCAGGCGGCCAGGGAACTGGAGAATAAAAAACGCTTGATGTTCAGGTATTGGGCCAGTTTGAGAACATTCCGGGTACCATTAACATTCGTATGTTCGTACTGGGGATTGTTATCCATCGTGAAATCATAGTAACCGGCCAGGTGCAGTATAAAATCCGCACCACCATACCTGTTAATGCTTTCCACGACGTCCTGCAGGTTGGAGAAATCTCCTATATCCACCTGTGTCCAGCGAATGTTCGCATGCTTGGGAATACCAGATTCCTGCTGAGATCTTCTGGCCAGGCAAAAAAGTCTGTACCGGTTGGCATTGAGTTCAATAAAATGCTTCCCGATAAAACCTGATGCTCCTGTAATGATTATGCCCGGAAGCGCGTCATTCATGATTTAAAGGTATCCCTGTGTACCACGTATCTCGCCTTTTCTCCGGTAAATGTTGAATAATTCTGAACCTTGTTTGATCTCTGCATGACTGCAACCCACACGGTTACATATGCCAATACAATTGCAGTAGTTTCCCATTTTATCAGCAAAGAGGGTGATCATGTCCCCGCCGCAATCACAGGGTGCATAAACAGGCAGGGGAACATCACAGACCGGACAGAGCAGATTCATTATCTCTCCTTCAGAAAGGTCAATGCCAATTGTGTATTTCGACTTATCCCCGCAGTAGGGACTGAGCGCAATATGCCCTTCCTGTTTTCCCTTTTTTAGTTTGATCAGGATCCCATGACGGCCGGTGAATTCAACATTCGGACTTATCAGGTTATGTCCGTTGGGGCAAAAGCACTCCTCAACAACGAGTAATTCATCGTCATCATCGGTAAGTTTATTCTTTACCTTCTGCTTCTTCTTTTTCACGTGTGGGACTTTCCACATCCCTTTTGAATTAAACCTTCCCATGTGATATTTTATTCATTATTTTGATCTGTTTACCTTACTGTGATGCTCCTGCTGAATTCCATCACCAGGTTCTTTACCTCCCTGCGAATGCCATTGTACCGGTGTTTCAGGTCATCACTGAGACTGGCACTAAATTCCAGGTCTTCCAGGATCTCTATCCCCAAAACCAATATTTTATCAGGTATTATAAAGCCGAGTTTCTTTCCCATTTCGAGGGACATTTTGAAAGAAACATCATGCTGGCAGGAGAGGTGCAGGGTTTCCTGGTAATTCCCGGTAGTGAAAACATGAACCTTTCCGGCAGCTTGCTGAACCGTTTTTATGGTGTCGATGAAAATGACCCCCTGGTAACCGTTGATATACTCCAGCAGTTCGAGTCCACCAATAAACAGGCATTCAAAGTCAAAATCTCCCCCCGGCACCAGGTCTTTCATATCCCCGGTCAACCTGACAGGGATGCCGACATCCTGCTGGATATCGTTCCCTATACCCAGGATCAGCACCTTATTTTTTCTCTCATCCATGCTGATGCGAAGTTAATATTTATCCGGGAATTAATCCCTGCTGGCTGTCCGGACGATCTCTCCTTCCTTGTTCCTGAAGTTTACAACCAGGGGCATTTTTCCCGGCTGGTTATGCGTGGCACAGGAGAAACAGGGGTCGTAGGCCCGGAAGGCCATTTCTACCATATTCAGGATACCATCATTTACTTCCACTCCTTTCTTAATGAGTCCCTGGGCAGCCTTCTTTAAGGACATACAAATAGCCGCATTATTGTTGGTCGTTCCAACAACGATATTGGCCTTTGTTACAATACCTTTCTTATCTGTCCAGTAGTGATGGGTCAATGTACCACGCTGAGCCTCAACAATACCTACACCTTCATTGGGTATGTTGTCAAGGGGTGCCCTGAGGTCTGTTCCAATGATATCAGGGTCCTCTGCAAGTTCAAGCGCCCGCTCGGCCGAATACAGCAATTCCACAAGCCTGGCCCAGTGCATGGCCAAAGTGGCGTGTACCGGTGATCCTCCCAGGGTTTCATACATTCTTTCATATTCTACCTGGGCGAGAGGGGTCGCCATGCCATCTGCAGCGTTCAGCCTCGATAGCGGTGTTGCCTGGTATACACCTGAGTCCTGTCCTTCCACAAATCCTTTCCATCCAATCTTTTTCAGGAAGGGAAATTTGAGGTAACTCCAGGGTTCCACCCTTTCCTCAACATAATCCATGTAGTCATTTGGTGCATACTTGCAATGCTCATTCCCTTCCACATCCACAACCCTTACTTTCCCGTCGTAGAAATTTACCTTGTTATTCTCATCCACCATTCCCATCGAATGCAGTTTCAGGGAATAGGGACCGTTCAGGATGATATCCACATATGTTTCATTTCCAAGCACGATATCATTAAAGACCTGAAGGGAAAACTTGGAGAACTCTATGAATCCTTTTGACTTTTCCACAATGTCATCCCTTTGCTCAGCTGTGAGCCCTTTACGGACCCCGCCTGGAATGTTCATTACCACATGTGTCTGGTGGCCTCCGAGCAATGCCTGTATCTCCTGGGCAATGCGGCGCTGTTTCAGGACTTCCGTACCGATCTCAACACCAACCTTATTGATCACTCCCAGGACGTTCCGTTCTGCTGCGGGAGCAGTAGGACCAACAACAAAGTCAGGTGCTGCCAATGCATAAAAATGCGCAATATGGCTGTGTACAAAATGTGCCATATAAAACAATTCACGCAGTTTCTTGGCCGTGGGTGGTGGCTCCACACCATAAACGGCATCAGCTGCTTTTCCGGAGGCCATATGGTGGCAACCCGGGCATACACCGCAGATCTTGGTGACTATCTGTGCCAGTTCTTCTACGGGACGGCCCTCGCAGAATTTTTCAAATCCTCTGAGTTCCGGGACCTGGAAATATACATTATCCACGTCACCTTCATCGGTCAGGAAGATCTCGATCTTTCCATGACCTTCCAGTCTGGTTATGGGGTCAATGGTTATCCGTTTGCTCATAATAGTTTCCTCCTAATTATTGAGCCGGGCAGGCTGAACCTGTAGAATGTTCCGGCTGGGTCATCAATTTGGTCAACGATTTTCTCTATTTCTTCCTCCTCATTCGCGTCAATCATGGTCCCGATGGCAGACATCATCTTGGCACCGGGGTCCATGGCATCTGCCGGCGGACCATAACAGCCGCGGCAAGGGGCATTCCCCTCGATGCATCGAACCCCGCATCCTCCACGTGTGGCAGGTCCCATGCAGATCACTCCCTGCTCGAGGAAACAGGTTTCCCCGTCATCCTGTATATCGATGGGCCTGCGAAACTCCTTGATGGTTTTGTTGTCCGTCTTTTTGCGCTCGCATTCGTCACATTGTGACTTTTCCAGGGCACCTACAACCGAACCCTTTGGGGGCAATTCGGCCCCGGTAACAATGGCCATAAAAACCTCGACCAGCCTCTCGGTCTGGGGTGGGCATCCGGGCAGGTAGTAGTCTACGTCAACGACCTGGTCCAGGGACCTGACATCATTATAAAATTCAGGTAGTGTCAGAACACCTTCCTTCATCTCGGTCTCAGTCTGAGGCCTGAGCTTGTCTGGATTGACCGTTGACTCAGTTGTGTCGTAAACACGCTCAAAGATGCCTTCCCTGTCAGAGAAATTACCAAGTCCGGGTATTCCTCCCATGTGGGCGCAGGATCCATAGGCAACCAGGACCTTGGTCTTCTGCCTCAGCAGGTGTGCAAGATGCTCGTTTTCACTGTTCCTTACGGCCCCGTTATACAGGGTCACATCTATTTCCTGGTCCGCCATGGCCTCCACATCCTTGTATTTGAAATCCAGGGCAATGGGCCAGAATACCAGGTCAGCTGCAGCTACAACGTCAAATAAAGATTCATGCACATCCAGCACGGATACGCAGCATCCTCCACAAGCAGCCCCCCAGTAGACAGCCAATTTAATTTTAGGCTTTGTTTTTTTATCTGTTGCTTCCATAAATATGGGAATTTAATTAGGCTAATGTTTCCATAACTTCTTTAATCTTACAGGGACCGAGTGCTGTCACCGTTTCGGTCATTTCATCTGCCAATTCGGCAAATTGTCTTCCCTCGCTGGCACTGACCCAGGCAAGCCTGAGCCTGTCTTTGTGGATGCCCATCTGCTGGATGTACTTTTGTAGCAGATGATAGCGCCTGAGGCATTTATAGTTTCCTTCGTGGTAGTGGCAGTCCCCGGGATGGCATCCACAGATAAGCACCCCGTCCGCGCCTTCATTAAAAGCTGTCAGCACAAAGGTTGGGTCCACCCGCCCCGAACACATGACCCGGATCACCCGGATATTGGGAGCGTAGTTCATCCTGGAAGTGCCGGCCAGGTCAGCGCCTGTATAGGAGCACCAGTTACACAGGAAAGAAACGATTGTCGGTTTGAATTCCTCCATGATATTGATATTTAATCTGGTTAATCAGGTTTAAACTTCTTGCATTTCTGTTGTCATTAATCCCACGATCTGGGAGAGTATCTGCTGATCCGTAAAATGCCTGCTCCGGATGGCACCGGTTGGACAGGCGGAACCGCAGGTACCGCATCCCTTACACAGGACCTCATTGACAACAGAAACGTTTTTCTCATCGTCAAAACTAATCGCTGTGTATGGACAAACATTCACACAGGTCTGGCAACCACAGCAGATATCTTCATTCACAACCGCTGTAGTCACTTCCACCTCAACAGATTTCTGCAGGATGGTAGCCAGCACCCTTGCACTGGCTGCCCTTGCCTGGGCAACCGAATCCGTAATGTCCTTGGGTCCCTGGCAACTACCGACAATATAGACACCATCAGTGGTGGTTGCTACGGGGTCAAGCTTGGGATGACGCTCGATAAAGAAATCATTTCCGCATTTACTAACCCCTACATGGTGAGCGACTTCCTTGGCGTCTTCACGAGCTTCCAACCCCACCAGGAGGACAACCATATCGGCAGGAACCTCGATCTGGGTATTCGAAAGCCTTTCCTTTAGCTCAATCAGCATCTCACAGCAATCACCTGCATCAGCCTTGGTGATCTGTGGGATCCCCTCACGCTGGTCGAAATTGAGGAACATGACCTTGCGTTTTGCCGTAGTATCATACAATTCTTCACAACCTTTGCCGAAACTACGCATATCCGCGTATATCTCATATACATTGGTGTCTGGCAGGGCTGTCTTAACCTGGTTGGCATATTTCAGTCCAAGCATACAACAGGTCCGCGAGCAATACTCATGATAATCATTGTTCCGGCTGCCAACACAATGTATAATGGCAAGGTTCTTTGGTTCCTTGCCCTCCTTTGTTTCGATCTTA
>Ga0209345_10005165_pt1 | contig 12263 bp, 6 predicted proteins | sample Cruoilmetagenom7_FD_187294 | JGI IMG/M metagenome (GOLD analysis project Ga0209345, IMG submission 187294) | Oil polluted marine microbial communities from Coal Oil Point, Santa Barbara, California, USA - Sample 7 (SPAdes) (version 2) | ecosystem: Environmental > Aquatic > Marine > Oil seeps ...
AAAATGTTAATGAGGTTTATACTTTTTACTTAACTTTAAAACCGATCAATTGTCAAATAAATTTACATAGAATGGATCAACAATCCTTAGAAAGACGCACTTTTATTAAGCACGTAACAATGGCAGGAGCAGGTGCCATCCTAATTCCCACTTTGCTTCCCAAATCTGCATTGGCGATGGATACCAATGATGCACTAAAGGGCAAAAAGGTATTGCTTGTTTTTGGTGGCTGGAAGGGTCATGAACCACAACAGTGTAAGGATATATTTGTGCCATGGATGGAATCAGAAGGAGCAGATGTCACCGTCTCAGATACCCTGGATATTTACACCGAGAAGGAGTTGATGGAGGGTCTTGACCTGGTTGTCCAGTTATGGACCATGGGAGAGATCGCCAAGGAACAGGAGAAGGGATTGCTGGAGGCTATCAGGGGAGGTGTCGGGATTGCTGGCTGGCACGGGGGATTGGGAGATTCATTCCGGAACAATGTGGCTTACCAGTTCATGGTCGGTGGACAATGGGTTGCCCATCCAGGTGGTGTCATCGATTATGAAGTGAATATCACAGGCGAAAAAGACAATGTGACCAATGGATTGAAAGATTTTAAAATGCATTCCGAACAATACTACATGCATGTGGATCCCAATATGAAAGTACTGGCTACAACAACATTCACAGGTGAGCATGCAGCGTGGATAGATGGTACTGTAGTGCCAGTTGTATGGAAAAAAGTCTACGGAAAAGGCCGGGTATTTTATTCATCCCTGGGGCATGTAGCAGCAGATTTTAATGTACCAGAAGCACTTGAAATCCAGAAACGCGGAATACGATGGGCGAGCAAGAGTAAATATAAACCTTTGCCCAAATGGGTCCAGCCGGTATATTCCGGTAAATAAGTACTTCTTTCCGGAACAATCTTTTCATTTTTTTTAGACATTTGTTTGTCCGTGCCGGATAAGCGTTAAAAAATTGTTATCCCTGGGTTATAACATTCATCTGCCGGCTCAATTTAATATCTTGCCATTATGAACGTAAGAAATAAAATACTCATACTGTTTGCCCATCCTGTTCTCCATAAATCAAAAGTCAATCGGCAAATGATCAGTGCCATACAGGATGTTGAAGACATTACATATCATAATCTCTACGAGGAGTACCCTGATTTTCATATTGATGTGAAGCGTGAGCAGGATCTACTGATGGAACATGACATTTATATCTGGCAACATCCATTTTACTGGTATAGCTCTCCATCCATTGTAAAAGAATGGATTGACCTGGTCTTGAAACATGGATTTGCCTATGGCCGGACAGGTACAGCCTTGAAAGACAAGAAGATCTTATCTGCCATAACTGCCGGGGGACGGAGAGAGGTTTATGAAGAAGGAAATATGAATAATTATACCATCCAACAATTCCTGGCTCCTTTTCGGCAGACCGCCAAGTTATGTAATATGGTTTATTTGCCTCCTTTTGTAGTTCATGGGACGCATTTGCTTGCACAGGATGATATCCATACAGCCGCCCAGGATTACAAAAAGATACTGATATCTTTGAGAGATCAAATATTCAGTGATGAGGAAATCTGGTCTTGTAACTACCTGAATGATTTACTCGAATTAACACAAAAATAAAATCATGCATAGTCAGGATTTCTTTTTCCAGGCAATCATTTTCCTGACAGCAGCAGTTGTTTCCGTTCCTATTGCAAAGCGCCTGGGACTTGGATCAGCGCTTGGATACCTGATGGCTGGTGTGCTGATCGGACCTTATTTTCTGAAGCTGGTTGGTGAGGAAGGAACAGATATCATGCATTTTGCAGAGTTTGGTGTGGTGATGATGCTTTTTATCATCGGGCTTGAGGTCAGGCCTTCCCTGCTGTGGAATATGCGGAGATCCATCTTTGGATTAGGAGGCCTGCAAATGTTGATTACCACCGTCATTATAGGCGGTATCAGCATGTTTTTTGGAATGAATCTGCTTCAGGGTATAGCCATTGGTCTGATCTTCTCCATGTCATCAACGGCTATCGTTTTGCAAACGCTGGCAGAGAAAGGCCTGATGAAGACACAGGCGGGTCAGGGAAGCTTTTCGGTGCTGCTTTTTCAGGACATTGCCGTTATACCAATACTTGCCATCCTCCCCTTAATGGCTAACCAGGTGGGGGCAAGATCAGTTGACCTGCATGAGGCCGTGATCAATGAAACAACAGTATCCGCACTACCGGGATGGCAGCAGGTTTTACTGATCGTTGGATTGGTCGCCTTGATCATTATAGGAGGCCACTTCCTTGCACGGTTTATTTTCCGTTTTATTGCGCAAACCGGACTGCGCGAAATTTTTACTGCTTCTGCGCTTCTGCTGGTTATTGGCATCGCAGTAGCCATGGACAGGGTTGGATTGTCCCCGGCCCTTGGTACTTTCCTGGCAGGTGTGGTACTGGCCGATAATGAATATCGGCATGAGCTTGAGACAACCATAGAACCTTTCAAGGGATTATTGCTTGGGTTATTTTTTATTGCCGTTGGATCCAGTATCAATTTTGAAATTTTGACTACTCAACCGGGCACAGTTCTGGGGATACTGGGGATACTGATCCTGGTAAAATTTGTTGTTCTTCTTTTCCTGGGAAGGTTTTTCAAGATGAGAACAGGGCAGGAGATATTGTTCTCTTTTGCCCTTGCACAAACGGGTGAATTTGCCTTTGTATTGATATCTTTTTCAAGCCAGAATGCCATACTGCCTGAACATGTTTCAGGGATCATGCTGATCGTCGTCGCACTTTCCATGCTTGTTACACCCCTGTTGTTGATCATTAATGACAGGCTGGTTCAGCCTTTGTTTATAAGGGCTCAGAAGGAACAAGAACCTGATGAGATGGAAGAGCAGGATAATCCTGTGCTGATTGCTGGCTTTGGCAGGTTTGGAGTGGTGATCGGACGCTTTCTTATGGCTAATGGCATCAGCGCCACCGTATTGGATTCCAATCCAAGCAATATCAGTTTCCTTCGCAAATTCGGATTCAAAGTTTATTATGGTGATGCTAACCGTACCGATCTCCTTGAGGCTGCGGGTGCTGCAAATGCAAGGCTTATTATCGTTGCAGTTGATGACCGTGAACAGATCAACCACATAGTGGAACAGGTGCAGAGGAAATATCCACACCTGAAGATATTCGCCCGGGCCATTGATGTCAGGCATTCGTTTGAACTGAATGAAATGAATATAGCCGGCTATCGAAGGGAAACCTATGATTCTTCTGTCGACCTGGCGGTCAGGGTCCTTGGGGAACTGGGTTTTAACCGTTACCAGGCGAGTCGTGCTGCCCGCTCTTTTCGTTACCATGATGAGATCATGATGAAGGAACTACATGATTTATGGCATAATGACAAGCGAAAATACATAAATGAGGTGAGGCGTTATAGCCAGCAACTGGAAAATATCCTGGTGTCAGAAAAAGACCATGTCCTGCATGAAAGTGACAATGCATGGGATATTGAAAGCAGGCGGGAGGAGATCCGTGAGATGTATGAATTGCTGGCTGGGAAAAGTGAAGGAGAAGAAGACAAAGAGAAAAACAAGGACAGATAATGCTGGTTTTTGAAACTAGCAGCGAGCTGCTTTTCTCTTTTTACCAATGTTTCCCTTATCTTCTATTTTTTTAATATACTCAGTTGCCAGGGGGACCTTACATGCAGTTCCTCCCACGTCCACATGTACTTTCCCGATAGAGATTGCTACTTCATTCGCCTTTTTAGTCAGTGCTTCAACATAGCTGCCAATGGCGATTACAAAACCATTCATGGTATACCTGACCCTGTTCTGACCTTGATGGATATCCCTGGCTACACGGTCCAACAGGGCAGACAGTTTATCAAAATCCAATTCCTCATCGGGTCTGAGGGAAACTATGTTTGAGAGGGTTGACCAGCCTGATGAGGCGATCCCTTCTTCGTTGGCATCAATCCATTCAAGGGCCAGTTCCCATCCATACTGGCTTTCTGCGGCCAACCAGGGTACAGTATACTCAGAGAGCATATACCAGTAAGCATTTATTACCCAATCCTGTAACTCCTCCCTGCTTACCAGGTTTTCATCAGCAATCAGTCCAGCCAGGTACATGGCATCCGAATTCCCGGTGCTAAATAAATCCAGCGCCAGTTTATGGTCTGTCTTTATTTTCTTTACCAGGGTTTTTAAATCGCCAACTTTTACCCCGTAAAAGGGCTCCCTGGCACCATGCCTGGTAAACACTTTTTTTGTTTGATCATTGCCGAATTTTGAAAGCTCGATCATTACCTCATCTTTTGTCATAATGGTCTGAAATTAAGATTTATCTGATTGTCCTTGTGACCTGGTAATACCAAACATAAAAAATAGCATGAACAGCAGGAAGAGAACCATACTTTTTAACGGATTTTTATTCCTTGTCCTGGAGCCTGGAGATCTTTTGCATTCGTTCCATAGAGAAGGTTTTGTCAGTATCCTGCAGATGAGTGTAGAGGATCAGTGCTTTTTTCCATAAGTCGCTGGCAACATCACTATCTCCGTTATCTTGATACAGGTTCCCGGTTTCGCTAATGACATCTGCCATCTTTTCCAGGTGCCTGTCCATGTACTTCACCTTTTCTGTCAGTAACTGGATGATTTGTTCAACCGGCGTTTCCAGTATAAGGTCAAGCGGGAGGTTCAGCCTGTCATCATATTGCTGCCTGATCTCATCCAGGCCCAGGCTTGCAGAGCCAGTCCCTTTAAGTCCCAGCATGTAAGCGAGCATCTGGGCCAGGACTTGACCCATCTGCTCGATTTGCTGCATTATGTAGTCTCGTTTTTCAGTTCTCATCTTTTCTGAAATGCCGGAGGTGTCATTTTTTCCGGCGGGTTTTTTTGTAATTCAACCAGAATTAGCTCGATTGCTTTATCCATCTGGGAGTCAGCACCCCGGGCAAGCTTTGTAGGGTCGGCGACCACCCTGTGCGTAGGTTCCACCCCGTGGCCTTCGTCAAACCATCTGCCATCATTGTACATGAGTCTCCCGTGTGGTACGGTATGTCCTCCACCATCAATAACTGAATGTCCTGTAGCCGGACCGATGAGTGCGCCCATGGTGCGTGTGCCTACCAGGGGACCAGCCTTCAGTGCCTTGAAAGCCCAAGGCAGGGCATCCCCGCCTGATCCGGCTGCTCCATTAATAAGCATGGCTTTCGGGCCATAATTTGCCTTGGAGGGCCAACTTTCTAGGTCCCCGTTACGAGCGTAAATATAGCCTATCTTTGGGCGCATGATCAGTTCAAGGAAACGGTCAGATAATTGTCCTCCCCCGTTAAACCTCTCGTCGATGATGATCCCTCCTTTGTCGAGCTGGGCATAATATTGCCTGACAAGCTGTAGTTGTCCAAGAGTTGAGGTATTTGGCATGTATACATAACCGATCTTTCCGCCTGATTTTTCATCTACATATTTCCTGTTTTTTTCCATCCACTCCAGGTTCCGCAAACGGGCCTCACTCGACATGGTCATTATTATTACTTTCCTGGATCCTTCCATGGAGGGCTTATCATTCACGGTCAGTTCCACCGTCCTGTTTGCCAGTCCCTGGAAAGCTGCCCATGGTTCCTTTTCCGGGTCCAATGGGATCCCGTTTACCGCGAGCACATAATCACCACTCTTGGCTTTTACGCCAGTAACTGAAAGGGGAGATCTTTGCTCGCTGTCCCAGTCCCCTCCATCCACGATATGATCAATTCTAAATATCCCATTTTCCAGCTTCCAGTTCACACCAAGCATACCGAAGCGCTGGCTTGGGGGACTTTCATGGGGTGGTCCGAAAATATAGGTATGTGAGGAATTGAGTTCCCCAACCAATTCATTAAGGACCACATTCAGGTCCCAGCGGGTAAGGCACTGGTCCACAAGGGGGTCATACTTCGACCTGACTGCATCCCAGTCCACTTTGTGCATATCCTCGTCATAAAAATAGTCCCTGTACTTCCGCCAAACCTCTGTTAGGATCTGGTGCCATTCTGCCCTGGGATCGATTACGGCCTCCAGTTCACCGGTACGTAATTTGGTCTCTATTTTCTGGTTGGGTTTTGGATCTATGATGCCATAGCTTCCCCTCTGGGCGACCAGGAGTTTCTTCCGATCGGCGGAGAGTTTGTAGCTACCTACGTCTTCTATGATGGTTTTTTCTTCCCTGTCTTCCAGGATATATGTGACAAGTGATGACTTTCCATTAGCCGTCCCGCTCCTGGGGTATTTTGTAAACAGGATCTGTCCCTTAATGGCATTCATGTTGTTGTAATTACCGGCTTCCATTGGTAAGACTACTATCCTGGATTCAAAACCTTCCAGGTCGATGTCGAGACCTTCCTTCTCTTTGGGCTTCTTTTCCTTCTCTTCCTTATCATCCTTACCTTCCTTATTATCACCATCCTTTTCCTTGTCTTTTTTCTCCTCTTTAACTTCTACTTCATCATTCCTTGCCGCCAGTGGGGAAGGAATACTGTCCCGCAAGGAGGCCGCTACGATCTGTGTGGCGTTGGGATAGATCCAGGTCTGATCCAGGTCGCTGTACATGGAATTGAATGAACGATTGGTCATGAAATACAGATACTTGCCTTCTGGGTCAAATACCGGTTGCATATCATCATAGTAACCCGATGTGACTTGATGAATGGCCTGGTCCTTAATCTCATAGAGAAAGATGGCAGAATTTCGGTTGGATACTTGCTTGCTATATGCCAACCATTCTGAATCATCTGACCAGTCGACCCGGAAAGCCGCCATGCTGAAATGGGCCATATTGGGGAGGCGGTCCACATCTGTAACATTATCCTCTTCTACATCATAGATACGGAAAGTCTGTTGGTTGTCCATAAATACCAGTTTTTTACTGTCGGGAGACCAGTACAACTGATACCTGTAGCCGGGGCCAAGATTTGTCAGCTTTTTTTCTTCATTGCTCCCATCCCCTGAGACTATGCATAATTCATATTCTCCTGATCGGTCACTCCAGTAGGCCACGTTCTTCCCGTCGGGTGACCAGGCCGGGTAGCGTTCAGCAATTCCAGATGTCCGTGTAAGGTTTCTGATATATCCATGCTCGGCCGGAACGGTGAAGACATCACCCCTGGCTTCAAACAATGCTCTTTTACCATCCGGTGAGATATTCCAGTATTGGATATTTCTCGAAACATTCTTTAGCCGGGGCTGAACAGAGGCAAGATCTGTTGACAGGTTGATCTTTACTTCCATAGTCTTCTCTGTTTCCAGGTTCAACAGGTACAAGTTGCCATCCGATTGGAACACCAGGTCACTCGGACCGATAGAGGGGTAGTAAATATCTGATTCTTTGAAATTGGTGAGTTGCCTGAGTGAAGCATCAGCGGTGTTATAAACCCATATGTTCTGCCGGTTTTCTTCTCCCCGGTCAGAGAGGAAATAGATCTTGTCTCCATGCCACATAGGATCAGCATCCGTGCGCGAGTGATCAGTGATATTTTGTGATTCAAGGCTGTTAAGGTCAAAGATCCAGATGTCCGGGGCATTACCTCCCTCATAACGTTTCCAGTTTGAGCTGGCCCGTCCTCCGGGATTGTATGCAATTTTCTCCATATTTCCGGAAATGCTCCCGTTTCCGCCATAGGGTACAGCCAATTTCTCTGCCAGCCCCCCGTCTGCACTTATCTTATAGAACTGTCCGGTGCGCTGGTTTCCGCTTTCCCGCGAAGACCCGATCAGCAGGTTTTGATTATCCGGGTACCAGTCCACAAGCCCATCCCAATTAGGGTGAAAGGTGATTCTCTGAGGTATACCACCCATTGCCGGGATAACATAAACTTCTGCATTTCCGTCGTAATGAGCTGTAAATGCGATCTTTGACCCATCCGGTGAAAACCTTGGCCTGGATTCTTCACCAAGTGGTGAACTCAGCCTTTGAGCCACTCCGCCCTCCTTGGTTATCACCCAAATATCACCTGCATAAACAAAGGTAATATGTGTCTCCGAAACGTCTGGGAACCGAAGCATACGCGCATCCACCTGTGCATCTGCGCCTGATATTAAACAAGGCAAAGCAATGGCCAATAATAACCTGGTAATCTGATTTTTCATACTGGTAGGATTTTAAAATGTTGAATCATTAAATTTACAAAAATTACCCTCCCAGCCAAGTTACTTTTGATTTACAATATATATTAAATATATTTGTCCGCTATGCGATTAAAAAGTTACTTTAATAAAGAGCTTACAGGTCTTACAGAACATTTAATAAAAGTGTTTCAAAGCGGATGAGAATGGTATGCCTGTAAAATATAATAAAACAGGAAGAAGCCGTTCTCAGGAGAAACTGGGAGCGGTTTTTTTTATACTGCCCGGAAGCGAATGGAAGGAAATAATATGAAAAACCGACCCCTACAACAGGGATTGTACCGACCCGAATACGAACATGATAATTGCGGGATAGGATTTGTAACCCATATCAAGGGACGGAAATCCCATGATATCATTAAAATGGGATTGGAAGTCCTGGAGAATATGACCCACCGCGGGGCTGAAGGAGCCGACAGCAAGACGGGGGATGGTGCCGGGATGCTTATCCAGGTGCCCAGGGACTTCTACCTGATTCAGGGGTACAGCGTCCCTCCTGAGGGACAATTCGGCACCGGGATTATTTTCCTACCCAGGGATAAAAAACAGGCGGGACAGTGTCTTGAGATCTTTGAGAGGATAATGATGGAGGAAGGGGTCAACATCATTGATTACAGGGAAGTTCCAAGAAATCATAAGGTCATTGGAGAATTGTCCAGGGCTGTTGAACCGGCGATGAAGCAGGTACTTTGCGAGGCTGACATTGATCAGCTTGAACTGGAACGAAAACTGTATGTAGTAAGGAACAGGACAGAAAATGCCATCCTTAAGTCAGACATTCCCCAGAAGAATCATTTTTATATACCCAGCCTTTCTACGCGTGTCCTTATATACAAGGGGATGTTAACCTCGGAACAGCTGGGTGAATATTACCTCGATCTTAAGGATAAACGATTGTCAAGCGCCATTGCCCTGGTACATTCAAGGTTCTCAACCAATACCTTCCCGTCCTGGGACCTGGCACAGCCATTCCGTCTACTGGCACATAACGGAGAAATAAATACCATCAAAGGAAACAGGTACTGGATGGAGGCTCGTGAGTCCCTGCTTGAATCACATTACCTGGGTGAGGACCTTACCAAGATCTTTCCTTTAATAGAACCAGACAAGTCTGATTCAGCCAGTCTGGATAATGTCCTGGAATTTATGTACCTGACGGGGAAGTCACTTGCACATGCAGTTTCCGTACTGGTGCCCGAATCATTCAATAAAAAGAACCCCATATCGGAAGAGCTCAGGGCATTCTATGAATATCATTCCACCTTTCTGGAGCCATGGGATGGACCAGCCTCCTTGATATTCTCCGATGGACGCTACATTGGGGGAACCCTGGACAGAAATGGCTTAAGACCTTCCAGGTATATCATCACCAATACCGATGTTATGGTAATGGGATCAGAGGTAGGAGTGAAATATTTCCCACCTCAGGAAATCGTTGAGAAAGGCAGGCTCAGACCAGGAAAAATGTTGCTTATTGACACCAGGGAAGGGAAAATACATTATGACCCTGAGTTAAAAGAATCACTGGCAACTCACAATCCATACAGGGAATGGCTGTCAAAAAATATGGTCAACCTGGAGGATATCGAAGTAGGGAGAAAGATTTCCCCGAACATGGGAGATCTGCATAACACTTACCTGAAAGCTTTTGGGTATGCCAAGGAAGATATAGAATTCATCATTTCGGGGATGGCAGAGAAAGGTAAGGAACCTGTCGGCAGCATGGGAAATGATACCCCCATGGCTGTGCTTTCTGATAGGCCCCAACGATTATTCAACTATTTCCGGCAATTGTTCGCCCAGGTAACCAATCCCCCAATCGATCCTATCCGTGAAGAAATGGTCATGAGTCTTTCCGGTTATATTGGGTCATTTCAGGATAACCTGCTTCACGAGGGACCGGAACATAGCAAGATGGTAAAGTTGGAAACCCCCATTGTGAACAACACCTATTTCCAGGTCATTAAAAACTTGAGATACAAAGGTTTCAGTACAAGGACTATTCCGCTCCATTTTCGGGCAAGCCAGGGAAAGAAGGGCCTGGAAAGGGCTGTGAAGAGTGTTTGCGAGCTTGCTGAAAAAGCCATAGATGATGGCAAAAACTATATTATTCTTTCAGACCGGGGGATCAGTCCTGAATTAGCTCCAATCCCCTCTTTGCTGGCTGTATCTTCTGTTCATCACCACCTGATCAATAAGCGTAAAAGGATGCAGATTGATATCATCCTTGAAACCGCTGAAGCGAGGGAAGTTCATCATTTTGCCCTGCTATTTGGCTATGGCGCCTCTGTAATCAATCCCTATATGGCTTTTGCCGTCATTGAGAAACTTGTTAAGGACAGAACAATCCAGGTAGATTATCAGCGGGCGGAAGAGAATTACGTAAAAGCAATTAACAAAGGATTGTTGAAGATCCTTTCCAAAATGGGGATCTCCACACTGCGCTCTTACCGGTCTGCTCAGATATTTGAGACAGTGGGACTCAGTTACGATTTGGTTGAAAAATATTTCGAAGGAACTGTAAGCAGGATAAGTGGGATTGGGATGGAGGATCTGGCCCTGGAGACACTGATACCTCATAAAAAGGCATTCAGTAAATCTTTTGATGATCTGCACATTAAATCATCTGGTAATTACCATTATCGTATCAATGGTGAACATCATGCCTGGAATCCTGAAACCATCACGCATTTACAATGGGCAGTAAAAACGAATGACTATGACAGGTTCAAGGTTTTCTCCAACCTGGTCAACGAGGAAAACCAAAAACCGGCCTTTTTGAGGGGATTCTTACGACTTAAAAAGAATCCGATTGACATTGATAAAGTTGAACCTGTTGAAGCAATTTTTAAACGGTTTGTTACGGGAGCCATGTCTTATGGGTCCATTTCCAGGGAGGCCCATGAAGCCTTGGCTATTGCCATGAACAGGATAGGTGGCCGGAGCAACACGGGAGAAGGAGGAGAGGACCCTGAACGGTTCGAACCGCGTTCAGACGGCAGCCTAGCACGTAGTTCCATAAAGCAAATTGCATCCGGACGTTTTGGTGTTACCAATTATTACCTGACCAATGCAGACGAGATACAGATCAAGATTGCGCAGGGCGCAAAGCCGGGAGAAGGGGGACAGCTGCCAGGTCGTAAAGTAGATAAGATCATTGCCAAGACTCGGTATGCCATGCCTGGTATTACATTGATCTCCCCGCCCCCTCATCATGACATATATTCTATTGAGGACCTGGCCCAGCTGATTTTTGACCTGAAAAATGTCAATCCCAAGGCCAAGGTGAGCGTGAAACTGGTCTCGGCTTCCGGGGTTGGAACCATCGCTGCCGGTGTTGCCAAGGCCGGTGCAGATATTATTACAATCAGTGGATCAGATGGAGGAACTGGTGCAAGTCCCTCAAGTTCCATTAAACATGCTGGCCTGCCGCTGGAGATTGGCCTGTCCGAAACCCAGCAAACACTTATCATGAATAACCTTCGACGTAACGTGATCTTGCAGACTGATGGCCAGATGAAAACCGGCCTGGACATCCTTCAGACTGCTATGCTGGGAGCAGAGGAATATGGATTCGCAACAGGTGCCCTGATCTCACTGGGATGCATTATGATGAGGAAGTGTCATCTTAATACCTGCCCGGTGGGCATTGCGACCCAGAATGAAGAACTCAGGAAACGATATACAGGCAAGGCCGATTATCTGGTGAACTATTTCACCTTCCTGGCACAGGAAGTCAGAGAATTGCTGGCAGAAGTTGGATTAACAAAAATGGACGATGTGATTGGCAGGGCTGACCTCCTGGAAATTGCCATGCCCAAAAACCACTGGAAAGCCTCCAAAGTTGATATTAAGCCACTTATTCATGTCCCGAAGGAGGCTGAATCTTTTGAAAGGAGATTTGTTAGCACCAAACGGGATTTACCAGGCAAAGTATTGGATATTAAACTGATAGAAAAATCCCTGCCCGCATTGGAGCAAAAAATGAAGGTTAAGCTCAAGATGGGTATAAAGAATACGGATCGCGCCGTCGGTGCCATGTTATCCGGAAGGATCTCTTCAATGCACGGGTTAAAAGGCCTTCCGGAGGATAGCATACAGGTTGACTTCAA
>Ga0209345_10005166_pt1 | contig 12261 bp, 9 predicted proteins | sample Cruoilmetagenom7_FD_187294 | JGI IMG/M metagenome (GOLD analysis project Ga0209345, IMG submission 187294) | Oil polluted marine microbial communities from Coal Oil Point, Santa Barbara, California, USA - Sample 7 (SPAdes) (version 2) | ecosystem: Environmental > Aquatic > Marine > Oil seeps ...
TCGCAGGGCACTTTCCACTCGGAACAGGCGATCGCCTACGGCACCAAGATGGTCGGCGGCGTGACGCCGGGCAAAGGTGGCTCCACCCACCTGAACCTGCCGGTCTTCAACTCGGTCCATGAGGCCAAGCATGTCACCGAAGCCAACGCATCGGTGATCTATGTGCCGCCGCCCTTCGCGGCCGACTCGATCCTCGAGGCGATCGACGCCGAGATGGAGCTGATCGTCTGCATCACCGAAGGCATCCCGGTGCTGGACATGATGAAGGTCAAGCGCGCGCTGGAGGGGTCCAAATCCCGCCTGATCGGGCCGAACTGCCCCGGCGTGATCACACCCGGCGCCTGCAAGATCGGCATCATGCCGGGCCATATCCACAAGCGCGGCTCGGTCGGCGTGGTCTCGCGCTCCGGCACCCTGACCTATGAGGCGGTCAAGCAGACCTCCGATTCCGGTCTGGGCCAGTCCTCGGCCGTGGGCATCGGCGGCGACCCCATCAAGGGCACCGAGCATATCGACGTGCTGGAGATGTTCCTGGCCGATCCCGAGACCCAGTCGATCATCATGATCGGCGAGATCGGTGGTTCTGCGGAAGAAGAAGCGGCGCAGTTCCTCAAGGATGAGAAGAAGCGCGGCCGCTGGAAGCCGACCGCCGGTTTCATCGCGGGCCGCACCGCCCCCAAGGGCCGCCGCATGGGCCATGCCGGGGCCATCGTGGCCGGCGGCAAGGGCGACGCCGAAAGCAAGATCGAGGCGATGAAATCCGCCGGGATCATCGTGGCCGACAGCCCCGCAGGTCTGGGCGAGGCCGTGCTCAAGGCGATCGGCTAAGCAAGACAACAGCCCCGGCAGACGCCTGCCGGGGTTTTCCCACGTTCAGGTGACATCATGACCGAGCAATCCCCCAACGACGTTTTCCACGCCTCCAGCTTCATGCAGGGGCACAACGCGGAATATCTGGAACAGCTTTACGCGCGCTACGCCGCCGACCCGAATGCGGTCGACGAGGCATGGCAGGCGTTCTTCCGGGCGATGGGTGACGCCGATCACGATGTGAAACGCGAGGCCGCAGGGCCAAGCTGGGCGCGCGCCGACTGGCCGCCCGCCCCCGCGGACGAGCTGACATCCGCGCTGGACGGGCAATGGCCCGCCGCCGTGGAAACCCGCGCCGCCGGGCAAAAGATCGCGGCCAAGGCAGCCGAAACCGGCGTCAAGGTCACCGACGATCAGGTCAAGCGCGCCGTTCTGGATTCCGTGCGCGCCCTGATGATCATCCGCGCCTACCGGATCCGGGGCCATCTGGCCGCCGATCTGGACCCGCTGGGCCTGCGCGAAGCGACCCCGCACCCGGAACTTGATCCCAAATCCTACGGCTTCACCGAAGCCGACATGGACCGGCCCATCTTCATCGACAACGTGCTGGGTCTTCAGATCGCGTCGATGCGCCAGATCCTTGATATCGTGAAGCGCACCTATTGCGGCACTTTCGCGCTGCAATACATGCACATCTCGGACCCCGAGCAGTCGGCATGGCTGAAAGAGCGGATCGAAGGCTACGGCAAGGAAATCACCTTCACCCGCGAAGGCCGCCGCGCCATCCTGAACAAGCTGGTCGAGGCCGAGGGCTTCGAGAAGTTCCTCCATGTCAAATACATGGGCACCAAGCGTTTCGGTCTGGACGGCGGCGAAAGCCTGATCCCCGCGATGGAGCAGATCATCAAGCGCGGCGGCAATCTTGGCGTCAAGGAAATCGTCATCGGCATGCCCCACCGGGGCCGTCTGTCGGTGCTGGCCAACGTGATGCGCAAGCCCTACCGCGCGATCTTCAACGAATTCCAGGGTGGGTCGTTCAAGCCCGAGGACGTGGATGGATCGGGCGACGTGAAATATCACCTCGGCGCCTCCAGCGACCGCGAGTTCGATGGCAATTCCGTTCACCTGTCGCTGACCGCCAACCCCTCGCACCTCGAGGCGGTGAACCCGGTCGTGCTGGGCAAGGTCCGCGCCAAGCAGGCGCAGATGAACGATACCGACCGCAGTCAGGTTCTGCCGGTGCTGCTGCATGGTGACGCGGCCTTTGCCGGTCAGGGTGTGGTGGCGGAATGTTTCGCCCTGTCGGGTCTGGTCGGCCACAAGACCGGCGGCACGATGCATATCGTGGTGAACAACCAGATCGGTTTCACTACCGCCCCGCATTTCAGCCGCTCCAGCCCCTACCCCACCGACAACGCGCTGGTGGTCGAGGCGCCGATCTTCCACGTCAACGGGGATGATCCCGAGGCCGTGGTCCATGCCGCCAAGGTGGCGACCGAATTCCGCCAGCTCTTCCACAAGGACGTGGTGCTGGACATCATCTGCTACCGCCGCTTCGGGCATAACGAAGGCGACGAGCCGATGTTCACCAACCCGGTGATGTACAACAAGATCAAGAAGCAGAAGACCACGCTCACACTTTACACCGAGCGTCTGGTCAAGGACGGCCTGATCCCCGAGGGCGAGATCGAGGACATGAAGGCCGCCTTCCAGGCCAAGCTGAACGAGGAATTCGAGGCTGGCAAGGACTACAAACCCAACAAGGCCGACTGGCTGGACGGGCGCTGGTCGCATCTGGACCGGCGCGACCAGAAGAAATACCAGCGCGGCAAGACTGCCATCAAACCCGAGACGATGGAGCAGATCGGGAACGCCCTGACCCGCGCGCCCGACGGTTTCCCGATGCACAAGACGGTCGAGCGTCTGCTGGAAACCCGCAAGAAGATGTTCGACACCGGCGAGGGCTTTGACTGGGCCACCGGCGAGGCGCTGGCCTTCGGCTCGCTTCTGCTGGAAGGCTATCCGGTCCGTCTGGCCGGACAGGACAGCGCCCGCGGCACCTTCAGCCAGCGGCACTCGGCCCTGATCAACCAGGAAACCGAAGAACGCTACTACCCGCTGAACAACATCCGCGAGGGGCAGGCCCGTTACGAGGTCATCGACTCGATGCTGTCGGAATACGCGGTGCTGGGCTTCGAATACGGCTATTCGCTGTCCGAGCCCAACGCGCTGGTGATGTGGGAAGCGCAGTTCGGCGATTTCGCCAACGGCGCGCAGATCATGTTCGACCAGTTCATCTCCTCGGGCGAAAGCAAATGGCTGCGGATGTCCGGCCTCGTCTGCCTGATGCCGCATGGCTATGAGGGTCAGGGCCCGGAACACTCCAGCGCCCGCCTTGAACGCTTCCTGCAGATGTGTGGGCAGGACAACTGGATCGTCGCCAACTGCACGACGCCCGCCAACTATTTCCACATCCTGCGCCGCCAGTTGCACCGCACCTATCGCAAGCCGCTGATGCTGATGACGCCGAAATCCCTGCTGCGCCACAAGATGGCGATCTCGGATGCGGCCGATTTCACCACCGGGTCCAGCTTCCACCGCGTGCTCTGGGATGACGCCGAAAAAGGCCATTCCGACACCAAGCTGGCCGCAGATGACAAGATCAAGCGCGTCGTCATGTGCTCGGGCAAGGTCTATTACGACCTGCTGGAGGAACGCGACTCGCGCGGGATCGACGATATCTACCTGCTGCGGATCGAGCAGTTCTATCCCTTCCCGGCCATGTCGCTGGTCAAGGAACTGGAACGCTTCCCGCAGGCGGAAATGGTCTGGTGCCAGGAAGAGCCCAAGAACCAGGGCGGCTGGACCTTTGTCGAACCGAATATCGAATGGGTGCTGGGCCGCATCAAGGCCAAGCATACGCGCCCGGTCTATGTGGGCCGCGCCGCAAGCGCCTCGCCCGCGACGGGTCTGGCCTCGACCCACAAAGCACAACAACAGGCGCTGGTTGACGAAGCGCTGACCATCAAAGGGAACTAACCCATGACAACCGAAGTCCGCGTCCCCACCCTTGGTGAATCCGTGACCGAGGCCACGGTGGCCACATGGTTCAAGAAGCCGGGCGATCCGGTCGCCGCAGACGAGATGCTGTGCGAGCTGGAAACCGACAAGGTGACGGTCGAAGTCCCCGCCCCTGCGGCGGGCGTGATGGGTGACATTGTCGCCGCCGAAGGCGCAACCGTGGGCGTCGATGCGCTGCTGGCCACGATCAACGAGGGCGAGGCCGCGGCCAAGCCCGCCGCGAAAGCCGCCAAGGCCGACGACAAGCCCGCCAAGGCGGCGAAGTCCGACAGCGTCGATGTCATGGTCCCCTCGCTTGGTGAATCCGTCTCCGAGGCGACGGTATCGACCTGGTTCAAGAAGGTCGGCGACACCGTCGCGCAGGACGAAATGCTGTGCGAGCTGGAAACCGACAAGGTCAGCGTCGAGGTCCCCAGCCCCGCCGCAGGCGTTCTGGCCGAAATCGTGGCACCCGAAGGCACCACCGTGGATGCCAGCGCGAAACTGGCCGTGATCTCCTCCTCCGGCGCGGCAGCCGCCCCTGCTGCGGCATCCGAGGCCCCCGCCGCCGCACCCGCGCCCGCGACAAGTGGCAAGGATGTGGAAGACGCCCCCGCCGCGAAAAAGGCCATGGCCGAGGCCGGGATCAGCCGCGACGCGGTAACAGGAACAGGACGTGACGGACGGATCATGAAAGACGACGTGCAGAAAGCCATCGCCGCAGGCTCCAAACCCGCGCCCGCTGCCGCCCCCTTGACCAGCGCACCGCGCGCGCCCGTGCCCGCCGATGACGCCGCCCGCGAAGAGCGGGTCAAGATGACCCGCCTGCGCCAGACGATCGCCCGCCGCCTCAAGGATGCGCAGAACACCGCCGCCATGCTGACCACCTACAACGAGGTGGACATGACCGCGACGATGGACCTGCGAAAGGAATACAAGGACATCTTCGAGAAGAAGCACGGCGTCAAACTGGGCTTCATGTCCTTCTTCGTGAAGGCCTGCTGCCACGCGCTGCGCGAAGTGCCGGAAGTGAACGCCGAGATCGACGGCACCGATGTGGTCTACAAGAACTTCGTCCACATGGGCGTGGCCGTGGGCACGCCCTCGGGTCTGGTCGTGCCGGTCGTGCGCGATGCCGACCAGATGGGCTTTGCCGCGATCGAGAAGAAGATCGCCGAACTGGGCGTGCGCGCCCGTGACGGCAAGCTGTCCATGGCGGAAATGCAGGGCGGCTCGTTCACCATCTCGAACGGCGGCGTCTATGGCTCGCTGATGTCCTCGCCGATCCTGAACCCCCCGCAGTCGGGCATTCTGGGCATGCACAAGATCCAGGACCGCCCCGTGGCGATCAACGGTCAGGTGGTGATCCGCCCGATGATGTATCTGGCGCTGTCCTATGACCACCGGATCGTCGACGGGAAGGGCGCCGTGACCTTCCTCGTCCGCGTGAAAGAGGCGCTGGAAGACCCGCGCCGCCTGCTGATGGATCTGTGATCCCAAGACCTGCGAAGGGCGCGTGATCCGCGCGCCCTTCCCCTGCCCCTTGTGGTGCACCCCCTTTTGTCCCGGTATCCCCCATGACCGTCGCAGCGGACCAGACAGCCATCGTCTCCTGTATGCGCAACGAGGGGCTCTTCATCCTCGAATGGCTGGCCTATCACCAGACCCTCGGCTTCGATCATGTGGTCGTGGTCAGCAATGCGTGCACCGATGGCTCGGACGCGCTGCTGGATGCGATGGCGGCCAAGGGCCACCTGACCCATATCCGCCAGACCGTCCCCGCAGGTGTCCCGCCGCAGGACAGCGGCATGGCGCTGGTGCTGGACTGGGCGCGCGCGAACGATGTGACATGGCTTTTGCATATCGACAGCGATGAATTCCTCAACATCACCGCAGGCGACGGGCGCCTGCCCGACCTGATGGCGAACGCGGCCGAGGCCGATGTGATCGCGATTCCATGGCAGCTCTTCGGTGACGCAGGCATCACCGCATGGACCCCCGGCATGGCGGTTCTGCCCAGTTTCACCCGCGCCGAACCGGCACCCGAACCGCGCGTGGCAAAATCCAAATGCCTGTTCCGCGCCGCCAGCTTCGCTGCCGCCACCGACCACAATCCGCGCCAGCCGCTGGTCGATGCGCCGCGCGTGGTCAACCCGGACGGCACGCCGCTCAAAGCCGCCAGCCTGTATCAGGACCGCTCCAGCCGCTTTCGCCCGCATGACCTGGCCGCCACCAACGCCACCGCGCGGATCAACCACTATGCCGTCAAATCCCGCGATCTTTTCATGATGAAGAACGACCGGGGCGACGGGCAGGGCAAGACAGGCGAGACGAAATACCACCTCGGCTCGAACTGGCACCGCAGCGCCAACAAGAACGATGTCGAGGACCGCACGATCCTGCGCCACTGGCCGGAAACCGAGGCGCGGCTGGCCACGCTCCGGCAAGACCCCGCCATCGCCACGGCCGAACAGGCCTGTTTCGACTGGTTCACCACCCGCAAATCCGCCATCCTGACGCCCGAAGCACTGGCCCTCTGGACCCCACGCGAAAGGCCGCACCAATGACGCAGACCATGACCCCCGAACTGACCGCGCTGGTCCTCGCCGGCCTCTTGCAGGTGGTGCAATTCGCGCTGATGTCGGTGCCCGCCAATCTGGAACTGGGCCCCGGCAAGACCCTTGGCCCCCGCGATCCCGACCGGCTGGGCAAGCCGCTGATCGAACAGGTCAGCCCGCGCACCGGGCGGCTTTTCCGCGCGCTGAACAACCATTTCGAAGGGCTGATCCTCTTCACCCTCGCCGTGGTCGTCGTCACGCTCTCGGGCCAGTCCAGCGGCTTTACCGCCGCCTGCGCCTGGACCTACCTGATCGCGCGCGTGCTTTACGTGCCCGCCTATGCCTTCGGCCTCGTGCCGTGGCGGTCGCTGATCTGGATGGTGGGCTTCGGCGCCACCACCCTCATGCTGCTGGCAACGCTGGTCTGATGCCCATGCCGCAGCACAAACCTTTTGCAATTCCCACGGCCTCAAGGAGATTTCCCCATGGCAAGCTATGACGTGATCATCATCGGCGCAGGCCCCGGCGGCTATGTCGCTGCCATCCGCTGCGCCCAGCTGGGCCTCAAGACCGCCTGTGTCGAAGGCCGCGCCACCCTTGGCGGCACCTGCCTGAACGTGGGCTGCATCCCCTCCAAGGCGCTGCTCCACGCCAGCCACATGCTGCACGAGGCCGAGCACAACTTCGCCAAGATGGGCCTCAAGGGCAAATCCCCGTCGGTCGACTGGAAACAGATGCTGGCCTACAAGGACGAAACCGTCGAGGGCAATACCAAGGGCATCGAATTCCTGTTCAAGAAGAACAAGATCGACTGGCTGAAGGGCTGGGGCTCCATCCCCGCGCCCGGCAAGGTCAAGGTCGGCGACGAGGTGCATGAGGCCAAGAATATCGTCATCGCCACAGGGTCCGAAGCCGCCAGCCTGCCCGGCGTGACCGTGGACGAGGAGATCGTCGTCACCTCGACCGGCGCGCTGACGCTGGGCAAGGTTCCGAAAACCATGGTCGTGATCGGCGCGGGCGTGATCGGGCTGGAACTGGGCTCGGTCTATGCCCGTCTGGGCACGCAGGTCACGGTGGTCGAATATCTGGATGCGATCACCCCCGGCATGGACGCCGAAGTGCAAAAGACCTTCCAGCGGATGCTGACCAAGCAGGGCCTCACCTTCGTGATGGGCGCCGCCGTGCAGGGAGTCGAGACCCTCAAGACCAAGGCCAAGGTCAGCTACAAGCTGCGCAAGGATGACAGCGACCATGTGATCGACGCCGATTGCGTTCTGGTCGCCACCGGGCGCAAACCCTTCACCGACGGGCTGGGCCTCGCCGATCTGGGGGTCGAGACCTCCAAGCGCGGGCAGATCCAGACCGACGCGCATTGGCAGACCAATGTGAAGGGCATCTATGCCATCGGCGACGCGATCGACGGCCCGATGCTGGCCCACAAGGCCGAGGATGAGGGCATGGCCGTCGCCGAGGTTCTGGCCGGCAAGCATGGCCATGTGAACTATGGCGTGATCCCCGGCGTGATCTACACCCACCCCGAGGTGGCCAATGTCGGCAAGACCGAACAGCAGCTCAAGGAAGAGGGCGTCGCCTACAAGGTCGGCAAATTCTCGTTCATGGGCAATGCGCGGGCCAAGGCGATGTTCCAGGGCGACGGTTTCGTCAAGATCCTGGCCGACAAGCAGACCGACCGCATCCTGGGCGCACATATCATCGGCCCCTCGGCAGGCGATCTGATCCACGAGATCTGCGTGGCAATGGAATTCGGCGCCTCCGCACAGGATCTGGCGCTGACCTGCCACGCCCATCCGACCGTATCGGAAGCCGTGCGCGAAGCCGCACTCGCCTGCGGCGACGGCCCGATCCACGCGTAAGACGCGCCACGCATGAAAACAACAGGGGGCCACGCGGCCCCCTTTTTCATGCAGGGCATACGCCCTGCCCCTTCATCTTGCCGCAAATACTCAAAATCCGCCGCCCGCTACCACAGCGCCGCCAGCGACCGCTTTTCCCAATCGACGTCGAAATCGCTGCCGCCCATCTCGCCTGCCGTGACATCCTCCAGGATATCGCCCAGCGTCGGCAGGCCCGCCGCATCGTCGCGGGTCCAGATGCCGGACCGCATCACGGCGCGCGAACACTGCGCATAGACCTCGGCCAGCCGCACCACGATCACCGTCGCGGGCAGCGCGCCATCCTTGGCGAAACTGGCGCGCAGCCCCTCATCCGCCGTCAGCTTGGCCTGTCCGTTCACCCGCACCATGATCTGCGATCCGGGCACCAGGAAGATGAGCGAGATCCGCCCGTCCGTCACGATATTGCGCAAGGAATCCAGCCGGTTATTGCCGCGCCAGTCGGGCATGGCCAGCGTCAGCGGGTCCAGCACGCGCACCACGGGGCCATCGTCGCCGCGCGGGCTGCCATCGGTGCCGCCCGCGCCCACAGTCGAGACGATGCAGAAGCGCGACGCCTCGATCCAGCGGCGATAGCTGGGGGTCAGGTGCTGCGCCACCTTGCGCTGCGATCCGACGGAGGCGGCCCCGTAAAGCGCCTCCAGCCCCTCGATCCGGTCGATGAACTCCATCTCAGGCCTCTTTCAGACTTGCGCGCGCCTCGGCGATCAGGCGGTCGGATGCGGTCTCGACCTCGGATTCCAGCCGCTGCATGAAGGCGTCCCGGTCCAGTCCCGGCGGGATGATCGGCAGGAACTCCGCCACGGCCAGACCCGGTTTGCGGTAGATGCCGGTGCGGGGCCAGAACACGCCCACATTGGTCGCCACGGGTGCGCAGGGCTGTTCCATCTGCACGTAAAGCGCGCCGGTCCCGACCTTGTAGGGGGCCTTCACACCGGGGGCCACGCGGGTGCCCTGCGAATAGATGATGAGCTGTCCTGCGGGCGCATGTCCCGAGGCCACATCGTTCAGCATCTTCTTGATCGCGATCCCGCGCTTGCCCCGGTTCACCGCGACACAGCCCAGCCGATAGGCATAAAGCCCGATGATCGGCGTCCAGAGGATTTCGCGCTTCATGATGAAGATGGCCGAGGGCAGCGCATTGAAGATAATCAGGATATCCAGGAACGACTGGTGCTTGGCAGCCACCAGCGCGCCCTCGGTCGGAGGGGTGCCGCGCACCTCGCACCGCAGGCCGACCATCCAGCGCGCGGTCCAGAACACCCAGCGGCAATAGGCCTTGCAGCCGCGCCGCGCGCCTTCGGGCGACAGGATCGCGCCGGGCAGATACAGCAGGCCGATCACCAGCATCATCACATACATCTGACCGACAAAGACCAGCGATCGCACCCAGCGCCAGGCATGAGCCATCAGGACAACTCCCTCAGCGTGCGCTGGGCGGCATGGCGCGTGGCGACAAAGGCCACGGCGCCTCCCAGCGGTGGAATGACCAGCGGCCAGATCCAGTGCCAGCCCTGAAACCCGAGCCCAGTCAGAAAGCCCGCCTCGGCCTGTGCTGCGGGCAGAAGCAGGACGGCAGCCATGCCAAGGGCCGTACCGAGAGCCGCACCACCCAGCGCGCGCAGGGTGAAGCGGCGCACGAAGGCCCGCGCGATATAGCCGTCCCGCGCCCCCACCAGCCGCAGGACTGCGATCACCTGCGCATTGGCCGCCAGCGCGGCCTGCGCCGCAAGCGTGATCATCGCCGCCGTGGTGGCCCCGATCAGCCCGATCGACAGCCAGCCCAGAAGACGCAGCCGGTCCGCCGCCGTCACCAGCGGACGCCGCCAGCGGGTATGGTCGTCCAGCACCGCACCCGGCACTTCGGCGGCCAGCCGCAGGCGTAGACCGGCGGGATCATAGCCGGTCTCGTCCTCGATCACCTCGATCAACTGGGGGATGGGCAGCGCCGCGACGGGCAGGTCGGGGCCGAACCACGGCTCCAGCAGGGCGCGTTGTTCCTCTTCGGACAGGGCGCGGGCCGAGGCGACGCCGGGCGTCGTCTCAAGCAGGCGCAGCGCGGCGGCGGTCTGCGCCGCGCGCTGATCCATGGGCGAGGAGATCCGCAACGTCGAGGCGCGCGCCAGCTCGTCGCTCCAGCGATCCGCCAGCCGCCCCGTGGCCAGCGACAGCGCCAGCGCGAAAACGGTCAGGAAGGCCATGGCGGCAGCCGCAAAGACGGTCAGCCGCGCGGTGAACCCCGTGGGCGGCACCAGCCGGTCGGCCGCCACGTCCCCGGCCAGAAATTCGGTGATGCGCGACAGGTCCGGCTTCATAGATCGGCCCCCGCCGCCTGCAACCGCCGCTGCGAGATGCGCAGCACCCGCGCCTGCACCTGGCTTTTGGCCGCGCGGATCAGGTTCATGTCATGGGTCGCGATCATGATCGTCTTGCCCATCCGGTTCAGTTCGACCAGCAATTGCAGCAGGCGCTGCGACATTTCCCAGTCGATGTTGCCGGTGGGCTCATCCGCGAGGATCACCTCGGGCGACATGATGACCGCGCGGGCCAGCGCCGCGCGCTGCCGCTCACCGCCCGACAGTTCCGCAGGCAAGGCCCCGGCGCGTTTGCTCAGGCCGACCCAGTTCAGCAGTTCGCTCAGGTTTTCGGCCTCGGCGCTGCGGTCTCGCCCCGACACCGTCAGCGGCAGGGCCACGTTGTCGGCCACGGGCAGGTGATCCAGAAACTTCACGTCCTGATGCACCACGCCGATGCGCCGCCGCGCCAGCGCCACGTCATCACGCGACATGTCACGCAGATCGGACCCGAACAGGCGGATATGGCCCGCCGTCGGCACCAGCGCGCCATAGCACAGTTTGAGGAAAGTCGTCTTGCCCGCGCCGGAGGGTCCTGTCAGGAAATGGAACGATCCCGGCGACAGGGTCAGGGAAATGTCGCCCAGCAACTCTCCCCCGCCATAGCTCATGGCCACTTGTTCCAGCTCGATCACGCGCGATCCCTTTTCTGCTCTGTTCCCTCTTGCCCCAATGTGGCCGGTGTTGCAATCGGGTCGGTGTTTCGAACCAGTGCGACCTTTGCACTTTTCCGCCAGTGGTTTACACCATATGCTACGGTAGGCACAGTGCAGGCCATTTCGGGCCTGTGCGTCAGTTCAGACACCAGACCCGGCAGGGAACACAATGCGATTGATTTGTCCGAATTGCGGCGCGCAGTACGAAGTGCCCCAGAGCGTCATCCCCGAAGCGGGGCGTGATGTTCAATGCTCAAGCTGCGGGCACACATGGTTTCAGGCTCATCCCGATCACGACAGTGCCCGGCGCGATGAGGCAGATCAGACCGCGTCCGACGAGATGTGGGACGATGAGGATGACGCCGAAGGCGACAGCATTTTCGAGGAAGCCGGGGCAGACAGGCCGAAACCCGAGGCGCAGGGTGCCCATGACGGCGACCGGGCACGCGCCGCGCAGACAAGCGCGCCATCCGCCGATCCCGAGGAAGACACCTCCGAGGATGAATGGGAAGGCTTCCCCAAGGACCCCGGCCTGACCGATGACATGCGGCCCGGCACCAGCCTGAAACCCGACCCCGAGGATCCGGCCCCGCGCCTGCCCGAGGTCGAGGACGACGATTACGAAGAAGACCCCGCGAACGACCTTCCGCAACCGCGCCGCAGCCTCGATACATCCGTGGCAGACCTGCTGCGCGAGGAAGCCGAGCGCGAGGCCCGCGCCCGTGCGGCCGAACGCGGTCCCGGTCTGGAAAGCCAGCCCGATCTCGGGCTGGATGGCGACGCGTCCCAGCCTGTCACGCCGGACAGCGATGCCCAGCGCCGGTCCGAGGAAGCCCGCCTGCGCATGGCGCGTCTGCGCGGCGAAGACACCGAGACGGCCACCGCGCCCCAGACGGTTGCAAAGACGCCA
>Ga0209345_10005167_pt1 | contig 12260 bp, 11 predicted proteins | sample Cruoilmetagenom7_FD_187294 | JGI IMG/M metagenome (GOLD analysis project Ga0209345, IMG submission 187294) | Oil polluted marine microbial communities from Coal Oil Point, Santa Barbara, California, USA - Sample 7 (SPAdes) (version 2) | ecosystem: Environmental > Aquatic > Marine > Oil seeps ...
GCTTCAGCATGGATATCCACCAAGATAATAGATCCACTAACTTCATTATAAATTTCGTCAAATTTACGAAATGGACAATCAATAGGCGGCATAAATACTCTTCCCAAGAGGTTTACAATAGTTATTTTTGTCCCATTATATGATAATTCAACAAACCCCACACCAGGGACACCTGGGGGATAATTCGCAGGCCGAACCAGGTCATCGAAAGAATCAATTTCATCCATAGTCTCCTTATTATCCCATATATGATTGCCTGACGTCATAACATCAATACCACACGATTTTAATTCATAATATGACTTAGCAGAAACACCCCTTCCATTGGAGGAATTTTCAGCATTTGCAATTGTAAAATCTACAGATAAATCCTCTTTTATTTTGCCAAGTTGTCTAGATATTAATTTTATTCCTACGCTTCCAATTATATCACCAATAAATAAAAATCGCATCCTCTTTCACCTTATGTACTTTTTATTTTGCATATTCAACAGCCCTTGACTCTCTTATTACGGTAACCTTTATCTGGCCAGGATAGGTTAATTCCTCTTCTATTCTTTTTGATATATCTTTTGATAATATGATAGCCAACTCATCACTTATCTTCTCTGGCTCTACAATAATTCTAATTTCACGACCAGCCTGTATGGCAAAACTCTTATTGACGCCTTCAAAAGATTGTGCGATATTTTCCAAATTTTCCAATCTTTTTATGTATGATTCTAAAAGCTCTCTTCTTGCTCCAGGTCTAGAGGCGGAGATGGCATCAGCAGACTGCACAAGAACAGACTCTGTAAACTTAAATTCTTCCTCCCCATGATGAGAAGCAATAGCATTAATAACAACAGGACTTTCATTATATTTTTTTGCCACTTCTATTCCTATTTCTGTATGAGTACCTTCTCTTTCCTGGTCTATAGCTTTACCAAGATCATGCATAAGTCCGGCTCTCCTAGCCATTTTATCATCAATTCCAAGCTCCGCAGCCATAATACCTGCAATCTTTGCCACCTCAATTGAATGTTTCAGTACATTCTGTCCATAACTAGACCTGTACTGCAGTCTGCCAATGAGCTTCTTAATATTTTGATGTACTCCATTTAACCTAAGTTCAAAAACGGTCTCTTCACCAACTTCCAGAATGTGTTTTTCTATCTCAGTTTTACTCTTCTCATACATTTCTTCAATTCTGGTAGGGTGTATTCTACCATCCACAACAAGTTTCTCAAGCGTTAATTTTGCAATTTCTCTTCTATAGGGGTCAAAAGATGATAGTATAACCGCCTCAGGAGTATCGTCGACTATAATATCCACGCCCGTTATATTTTCAAAGGTTCTTATGTTTCTACCTTCCCTGCCTATAATTCTTCCCTTCATTTCATCACTGGGAAGGCTAACGACAGTTACTGCTATCTCATTTACATAGTCAGATGCTGTCCTCTGTATAGCTGTAGCAATTATGCTTTTAGCTTTTTTATCTGCGATTTTTTTTGTTTCCTCATCTATTTCTTTCACAGTTTTTGCAGCAATTAACTTTGCATCACTTATCATTTCTTCAATCAATATATTTTTAGCTTCTTCTCTTGTAAGACCGGAAACTCTTTCGACCTCTTCGATAAGTTTTGTCCTTAACTGTTCATTCTTATTTTTTAATTCATTTATTCCTTCTATTTTCTTATTCAAATCCACATGTTTTATATCCACCTCTTCCTCTTTTCTATCCAATTGCTCTTTTTTCCTATCCAGATTTTCTTCTTTTGAAAGAATTCTTTTCTCCATCAGCTGAATTTCTTTTTTAAGAAAATTTTCCTCCCTATCTAATTCTTTCTTACCTTTAAATACAAGTTCCTGGTACTTTAATTCTGATTCCTTGATTATTTCTGAAGCTTCTCTTTTTGATCTTTCAACAATATCTTCTACTGTTTTGTTAAGTTTCATATTCTCTTTTTCAATATTTCTTCTCTGAAACAGTATCCCAAAAAAGAATGATGCAAACATTAATATTAGTGCAATACTAATCATTATATAATCCAACATCACTGTTACCTCCTATAAATCATATTCTCTGTAATAATAACATCAACCGGCATATCATGTTCCTCAATAGGGAGACTGTCTACAACCTGGAAATCATAACCCACACCAACCACATTGATAATATTTAGTCGGGAGAGCATAACATCATAATAACCGCTGCCATATCCTATTCTATTGCATAGCTTATCAAATACTACTCCTGGGACTACTGCAACGTCTATATCGTTTATATCTGTCACATTATCAGGCTGGTGAGTTCCAAACTTCCCACTTTTAAGATTGTGTAAGTGCTCCAGTTTTCCTACCCCTATATTTTTATCACTATAAACAGGCAAAAAAATCTCTTTACCTCTATTTAACAAATACTTAATCAAATCTATAGTTTTTACCTCATTATTCACATTGGAATAAATAAAGTACGTATCGTAGCCACCAAACATCTCGATAAATTTTATTTTAATCTTATCACTTAAAATATTAACGTCTTCAGGACCAAGACCCTTTCGTTTCTTAAGCATCTGCATCCTTAAATCATTTTTTGTCATATTTTTTAGCATCTCCCCAAATTCTTCGGAGGCGATCATTCATTCTTTTTTCATAACCTGAATTAGAAGGTTTGTAAAAAATTCCATCATAATCCATATATTTCTGGGCAACAAATCCACCAAAATCAAAAGGATACTTATAAGACTTGCTATTATGTACAATGTTTTTAGGTGGTTTAGGATTATTCTCATTCAGATATTTTGAAACAGCATCCAAAGATTTATATGCTCTATTACTTTTAGGGCAAGAGGCTAAATATGTCACTAAATGTGCTAAAATTATATTACCTTCTGGAAAGCCTACTTTTTCAAATGCGCCATATGCACTCTCAGAAAATATTAGTGCTTCAGGATAAGCATTACCAATATCTTCAGATGCTAATATTAATAATCTCCTCAAAACAGTTTCAGGTGCAACTCCTACTTTTAAAAGCTTAAACGTCCATACTAAAGCAGCATCTGGATCTGAACCTCTAATACTTTTAATCATCGCTGAAAGAAGGTCGTAATGTTCATCAACAGAATAAGAAACATTACCTAAAATCCCCCCTATATTGTCCATACTTATATCTATTACATCATCAACAGGTCGAGATGATAATAAAACAGCTTCAATAGTATTTAAAAACCTCCTAATATCACCACCCGAATGTTCAAATATATATTTAAAAACCTCTTCTGAATATTTTAGACTCTTAATATTAGTGATGTGAGTCCATTGTCCCATAGCTCTACCCATCAAAGCCTTCATATCTCTTTGATTTATAGGTTTAAATTCGAACAGAAAACTTCTGGATCTCAAAGCAGGAAGCAAATTATAATATGGATTTTCAGTTGATGTACTTATTATTTTAGCTTTTTTTTCATCAACAATATATAAAAGCAGTTCTTGCTGGTTCCTATTGAACCTGTGTATTTCATCAATCAATATAAGAAGGCCATTTTTATTGCCATCCTGGCTGTTAAATATGTTTTTAATCTCTTTTATCCCCGTAGTAGCGGCATGAAACTTATAAAATTTCAAAGAAAGAAGATCTGATATAAGCATTGCCACCGTTGATTTGCCCACACCGGGGGGGCCATAAAAACATAATGACTCAAAATTTTCTGACAAGAGTAAAGATCTAAGTATAGTATTTTCACCCAGTATATGGTCTTGTCCAACTACTTTGTCCAAATCATGCGGAGCTAAATCTTCAATTAATCTCATGGATTATATCTTCATACAAAAACAACCCCCGGAAACGCCGTGTGTACAGTTAATTTGCAGCCCTGTTTACCAGGAACGGAAGAATCTAGCATGTTTAAGGCTTCCTACTAAAATGCAGGCTTGCACACCACACACAAAGCATCTTCCTACTTAAAAGTGTTGGCTCCAAATTCCCTGTACTATCACAAACATTCCAGGGGTTACTAATACAAGTTAAGAACTTACAATCTTGCTATTTAAAAATTTAATCAGTTCATGACTACCTTCCATCTCATTCTTCAGAGAAAGATACTCAGTTGCTATGTTAAAAGCAGTAATTACAGCTACTTTATAGGTTGTTAAAACATTCAAACTATCTTCAACTTCTTTCATTTTGTCAGAAACGTACAAAGCAATCTCTTCCACAGTATGTCTTTCCTGATCAGTTCTTAACCTGTATTTCTGTCCACATATATAGACTTCTGTAACTTCCATAAAGTCCTACACCTTTACCTTCACGGCATTTTTGCCAGGAGTTCTTCAATCTTATTTTGTATTATCTCCCTTTCATTTGCTAACTCTTTATTTTTATTTTCTAACTCTCTAATATACTCTTCAAACTCACTATTCTTATCCACCAACTTCTTATTATCATCATGGATTTTTAATATTTTATCTGTAAGTACATTTAAGTCACTTAGAAGTCCCATATGTAAAATATACAATAATATGAGTATAAAGTCAACTGAAAGGATTTACTAAATTAAATCAGATATTATCTCAGGATAGCGCCAAATTCTTTGTTTAATTTTTTAATTATAACACTGAGTATGGGATTAATTTCTTCATCTGTTAATGTTTTTGATGAATGCAGGAAATATATACGGTATGTTAAACTAACCTTAGCGTTGCCTAATTTATCATCTTTGTATATATCGAATAAAACTACATCTTTGATTAATTCATTCGAGGAATTAATAACATTAGTAATATTTTCTGAGGCTATATGATCATCTATTACAATAGATATATCTTTATAAATATATGGATAACTTGAATATTTCTTATAAAAATATTCTCTCTTTTTACTCAAACAGATAAAATCATCCAGAAACAATTCTGCAATATAAAAAGGTTCATGGAAACCCAGCTTTTCTGACAAAACTGGATTCAGTTCACCAAAAAAACCAATGATACTACCACCAGATACTATATCAGCTGATTTGCCAGGATGTAAAAATACCCGCTTAGATCTAACATATTTATTTTGAACACCATAAAAAGAAGATATACTTTCTAACACTCCCTTAAACAGATAGAACACCTCTCCCTTATTTTGTTTATGCCATGATAAAGGCCAGAAATCACTACCTGAACCTAAACTTAAATGATGGCGTTGAACAGGAAAGTTGCTTCCTAACGTTACAGACTTCTTAAAAACTACTCCTTCCTCGAAAAATCTTATATTTTTTAACCCCTGATTTTTATTATATTGGATATTAGACAATATCGACGGAAAAATATAGGTCCGCAGAACATTAAATTCTTCATTTAATGGATTTTTTACATACACTATCTCTTTTTTATCATCAAAATTTAAAAGATAGTTATCATTAATAAAAGAATAATTAATCGCTTCATTAAATCCCAATGATCTACAAATCTGTTTCAAATTGTTTATATCTCTATCCAAAGATAAAGTTTCCTTAGTATCATTTACCATTGCGGTGGTTTTATTACCTATATTTTCATAACCATATAACCTGGCAACTTCTTCAGCAATATCAGCCCATCTTGATATATCCGCTCTATAAGAAGGGATTAACACATTATAGCCATCAACATCATTTTCTAGCTGGAAATTAAGTCTCTCTAAAATATTTTTTATTGCTGAATGTGATATATTTGTCCCAAGCAGTTGATTTATCTTATCAAATGAAACAAAAATATTTTTCTCAAGAAAGCTGTCCCTCTTATCAGACACAGCATTTTTAAGTATTCTTCCACCTGCAACATTATGTATCATATATCCTGCATAATCAACCATATGCCTTATCTCTTTTCTATCTACCCCTCTCTCAAATCTGTATGACGCATCCGTTTGCATATTTAATTTTTTAGCTGACGTTCTTATGCTTGTCGGGTTAAAATAAGCACATTCTATAAAGATGTTGTTTGTTTCCCTGGAAATTGCACTATCTTTTCCACCCATAATTCCTGCAATGGCTATCGCCTTATTAGAATTTGATATAACAAGCATACCCTCCTGTAAGACTTTATCAGCTCCATCAAGCGTTATTATCTTTTCATTTTTTTTAGCATTTCTAACAATGACTCTATTTCCTATCTTGTCCAGATCAAAGGTATGCAATGGCTGTCCACACTCATACAAAATATAGTTAGATATATCCACAACATTATTAATAGGATTAACACCCACTTTCATAAGTCTAGCCTGCAACCATGAAGGAGAATCGGCTACAGTTACCCCTTTTATTACCCTACCCATATAGGAGGGACAACAGGATTCATTCTCAATATATATAGAGCTATAATCCTCGGCAGATTCTAAATCCTCTTCAATATTAAATTTAATATCATCAAAATCCCTTTCATATATGGCCGCAATTTCTCTTGCCAATCCTCTTATGCTTAAGCAATCACCTCTATTTGGCGTTATCGATATATCCATTACATAATCTGGAAAACCTACTAATTGATTAATATCTGTTCCAGCTTTGGTTATATCAGGAAAGACCATTATCCCTTCACTTTTTTCATTAAAACCTAACTCCTCAGCAGAGAGGATCATCCCCTCAGATTCAATCCCCCTGATGTTACGTTTTGACACGGTAATATGCCCTTTTAATTTGGTGCCAGGGGTTGCATAAGGGACGACAGCCCCTTCAAATATATTGTCAGCACCAGAAACAATCTGATAAAAATTTCTCCCATCAAAAACCTTATAAACTGATAATTTTCCAGCATTTTGATGGATGCCCTTACTTATTATCTTTGCAGTTACCACTCCACTAACCTTGGGAAGTTCATAGGCATTTTCTACTTCAAAACCCGCCATGGTAAGACGATCACAAAGTTCTGTAAAATCTATACCATCAATATTAACAAAATCCTTTATCCAATCTAAACAAATTATCATGCCACCATCCCAAAAACGATTTTATCAAACAAATGTATAAAGCTATTTAACCCATTCGGAATTTTCTACTACACAGACCTTTTTAATACCATACTTGTCTCTGTCTCTTTTATGTTTTGCTGCTCTGAGTATTATTTGAGGACTAAATCATAGACTCAGGTACATGAGATGCACTAACAGCAAAATCCAGCTATTTAAGCCATCTGATCATCCCTGCTTATATTTTAAAATAATTATTTACTTTGTTTCTATTTGCCATACCACTATTTATGCTTCCAATTAAAATTGCCCCAAAAACCTAAGATTATTTTCAAAGAATAGTCTTATATCGTCAATCTGGTAGAGAAGCATCGTTATTCGTTCTATACCCATCCCAAAAGCATATCCACTTATTTTCTCTGCATCATACTCAACTGCCTCAAAAACTGCAGGATCCACCATCCCGCATCCTAGTATCTCCAGCCATCCCGTCCCGCTACAAACTCTACATCCTGAGCCATCACACATAACACATCTAATATCTACTTCTGCACTGGGCTCAGTAAAAGGGAAGAAGCTTGGTCTGAATCTAACATCAATACTTTTATCAAACAACCTTTCTAAAAACATGGTTAATGTTGATTTTAGATCACTAAAGGTGATGTTTTTATCCACAACAAGCCCTTCAACTTGGTGAAACATAGGAGTATGGGTTACATCACTGTCGCATCTATAAACCTTACCCGGTGCTATTATTCTCACAGGCGGTTTTGTTTTCTTCATTACCCTTATTTGAACCGGAGAAGTGTGTGTTCTAAGAAGAACATCCTCTGAAATATAAAATGTATCTTGCATGTCTCTTGCAGGGTGGTTCTTTGGCATATTTAGAGCTTCAAAATTATAATAATCCAATTCAGCTTCAGGACCGGCAACAATTTCAAAACCAATAGCAGCAAAAATATTGATAACCTTATTATATATTGCTGTAATAGGATGTTGAGAACCGGCAGTGAATGGAAAACCAGGAAGAGTTATATCCAATACTTCATTCAACAATTTTTTTCTTTGCTCATCTTCCTTAAATTGCCTTTCTTTTAATAAATACTCCTCTTCAAAATGTCTTCTAATCTTTTGAATTTCCTTGCCAACATCTGTCCTTTCACCAGCAGATAAATTTCTTAATGACTTATTAATTAAGGAGATCAACCCTTTTTTGCCAACATATTTAGATTTTATTGCATTAAGCTGCTCTATATCTTCAGCATCTAGGATCTCATCTTTAAACCCACTCAAAAGCTTGAAATCTACATTCATATTCTCTCTCTTAAAATAATGAAGGGGTGCTTAAGCACCCCTTCATCGCTAATTAGAGGCTTCTGTGACAATTCTTTCGAATTCTTCCCTGTTATGAATTGCCATCTCAGATAATATCTTTCTATTAATGTTTATATCTTTCTTTTTCAGCATTCCAACAAGTCTACTATAGGACAAACCGTAATCTCTGGCAGCAGCATTAATACGTATAATCCAGAGGCTTCTAAAATCTCTTTTACGTTGTTTCCTTCCCAGATAAGACATTGCAAGAGCTCTTTCCACCGTTTCTCTGCTCTTTTTATAAACGTTATTAGCTGTACCCCTATACCCTTTTGCTAACTTGATCCATTTTTTTCTTCTTCTGGACTTATCTCCACCCTTTACTCTAGGCATTTCCTCCCTCCTTAAAATATAGCATATGGCAGTAATTTTTTGACAGATTTGGCATCGCCACCTGCCAAAAAACCATCTTTGCGCAAACTTCTTTTTCTTTTTGGACTTTTTGACGAAAGAATATGTCTAAGGCCATTTCTCTTAAACTTAACCTTGCCACTTTTTGTTAATCTAAATCGCTTAGCGCTACCGGTGTGCGTTCTCATCTTAGGCATAACATCCTCCAAATTATTAAGCTAGTTTAGGGCCTATTATCATTACCTGTTGTCTTCCATACGTCTCAGGATTTTTATCTACAATACACATACCTTCCAAGTCGCTCACTATCTTATAAAGCTTAGCAATACCACTTCTCTGATAGACCATCTCTCTACCTCTATACCTCATAATTAACTTTACTTTATTTCCTTCTGAGAGAAACCTTTTTATATGTTTTAGCTTTACATTATAATCATGCTCCTCAATCTTTGGTCTAAAGACTATCTCTTTAATCTCAAACTGCCGCTCTTTTTGCTTTTTACGAGCCTCTTTTGCCTTTTTCTGCTTCTCAAACTTAAACTTTCCATAGTCCATAATCCTACAAACTGGTGGATTAGCATCAGGCGCTATTGTAACCAGATCAAGCCCCTTCTCTCTAGCCATTTGCAAAGCCTCTTCGCTGGATACTATCCCGTGTTGCGTCCCATCGTCCAGAATAAGCCTTATACTTGGATACCTAATCATTTCGTTTAATATATCTCTTTCAATATGTTTAATAGCTATTTATCCCTCCATAGTAACAGTGATTTAAATTCTACCAACCAATCTAATACACTAATATAATATAAAAAATCAAGAGCATTCTTATTTTCCCCTGATCTTAATCTAACAGATACCTTATTATCAGCAACTTCTTCACTCCCTATTATTATCATGTGGGGAATTTTATTTTTTTGCGCTTCCCTGATCTTAAAACCCATCTTTTCCTTCCTTGCATCCAATTTTACTCTAAAGCCTTTTATTTTTAAATCAGATTCAATCTTTCTTGCATAAGGTTCCTGATCATCCGTTATAGTTATTAGAATAACCTGTGTTGGAGCTAACCAAAAAGGGAATGCCCCAGCAAAATGTTCTATCAATACACCTATAAATCTGTCAATAGACCCCAACAAAACCCTATGCAACATTACGGGGGTATGCTTTTGTCCATCTTCCCCTATATAATTAAGACCAAACCTCTCAGGCAAATTAAAATCACATTGAATTGTACCGCATTGCCACTCTCTTCCAATAGCATCTCTAAGCTTCACATCAATCTTTGGACCATAAAAAGCACCATCTCCTTCATTGACACTAAATTCCAAACCTTTCTCTTTTAATGCTTTAAAAAGAGCAGACTCGGAATATTCCCATATTTCATAACTCCCTATAGATTTCTCAGGTCTTGTGGATATCTCAAATCTAAATGTAAAACCAAACACTTTCATCATATCTTCAAGAAAATCAATTATAGATATGATTTCATTATTCAATTGTTCTCTGGTGCAAAAAATATGAGCATCATCTTGTGTAAATGCCCTGACTCTTAACAATCCATGCAATACACCTGATTTTTCATGCCTATGAACTGTGCCAAGCTCAAAATATCTTTGAGGCAAATCTCTATAACTCCTCAGCTCGGATTTAAATATCATGATATGGGACAAACAATTCATAGGTTTTATCCCATAACTTGAGTTATCGATTTCTGTAAAATACATAAAATCTCTATAGTTGTCATAATGTCCTGATTTTTCCCAAAGACTTTGCTTTAAAATAGAGGGACCATATACAATGTCGTACCCTCTAATAAGATGTTCCTTTCGTTCATATTCCTCTATATTTGCTCTTAAAATGCCACCATTGGGAAGATAAATGGGCAATCCTGCCCCTACTTCCTCCTCAACAAGAAACAATTTTAATTCTTTACCAAGTTTTCTGTGATCTCTTTTTTTGGCTTCCTCTATTCTTTTAATATAATCTATAAGGTCTTTTTTATTAAACCATGCTGTGCCATATATACGTTGAAGCATTTTATTGTTTGAATTACCTCTCCAATAAGCGCCCGCAACACTCAATAGTTTGAAATATCTTATTTTACCTGTGGAAGATAAATGCGGACCTCTACACAAGTCAGCAAAATCACCCTGTTCATATATAGAAACATATTCATCTTCAATCTCTGATAAAATCTCTTTTTTATAGAGTTCACCTTTTTTATCAAATATATTAATAGCTTCTTCTCTGGATAATTCATTCCTGATTATTCCAAGATTTTCCCCTGCAATTTTCTTCATTTCCTTTTCAATCTTTTCAAGATCTTCCCCATTAAACGGTCTGGAAACTTCAAAATCATAATAAAAACCATCTTCTATAGCAGGGCCTATTGCAAGCTTAACATCCTTAAATAAATGTTTTACCGCCTGAGCCATAAGATGAGAGGTTGAATGTCTTAATACTTCTAAAGCATCACTTCCCTTTTCAAAGACAAGATTAATTCTATCATTATTTTTAACAATACTTTTGACATCTACCAATTTATCATTTACTTTTGCTACGGTTAGTTTTCTTGCAGACGCTGGATCAAAATTTCTAACAAGTTCATATATAGTATCACCACCTTCAATATTAAATTCTTTTCCATCTATCAACAACATATTCCTCATTTCTCCTAAAAAATAGGCGCGGGCGGGATCGAACCGCCGACACCTGCCACGTCAAGGCAGTGCTCTCCCACTGAGCTACGCACCTAATTTATTATAGATTATTACTAAAAACCAAAATCTTTTAATAAGTTATCAACTTCGGATTGTTTAATATACATAGACTCCTTAATATCAATATTCTTAACTTTCACATATCCTAATATAGAAGCGAATCTAGCGCTAATATCAGCCACCCATTGGATAATTCTGCTTATTTTTTGTGTGCTAACATCTTCAAACTCCAAAGCCTCTATCATTTTATAACCATACTCGTATATAGTATCTAGTTGCCCTGTTATATCATCAACAGTGCCAGCAAGCTGTTCATAATCATCCTTTAAAATACTATCTTTTGCAGTATCCAAAGTTTTTACCATCTCTTCATAGAAGGCATTAATACTTTCAGACGATTCCATCAAACTTACAGCTGCATCTTCGCTTCCCTTACTGATCTTTTCAAGGTTAGTAGCAATTGCAGGCACCTTATCTCTGGAATATTTAATAGCTGGTTCTATTTTATCAGTTTTTTCCTTAATATACTTTGTAAGCGTTAGTAATTCTTTTACTTCATCTTTTATATCAGCATCTAACTTAATATTTTCACCGTCAATTATTTTTTTAGCTAATTCTTTAATCTCCTTAAATTTTTCTGGATTTATACTTTCTTTTTCAGAATTGACACTAGATTTATCAGTATTGTTAATTTTCGGACTATCTTCAACCTTATTTATTCTTTTATCTTTTTTTTTTTGTTTCAACATAACTTCCGTTTCTTTTTCCCGCTTAGACAACTCTTCCGCTATCATTTTGTCAAGATTTTTATCCTTATCACTTTCCTCAGGTTTTACAGTTTCAGTGTTTTTATCACTCCTTTTATCATTTTTAGTTTTTAACACACCTTCTGTTTCTTTTTCCCGCTT
>Ga0209345_10005169_pt1 | contig 12247 bp, 8 predicted proteins | sample Cruoilmetagenom7_FD_187294 | JGI IMG/M metagenome (GOLD analysis project Ga0209345, IMG submission 187294) | Oil polluted marine microbial communities from Coal Oil Point, Santa Barbara, California, USA - Sample 7 (SPAdes) (version 2) | ecosystem: Environmental > Aquatic > Marine > Oil seeps ...
TGCCCGAAATGCTGCACTTCAAGAGATTGAAAGCGAAGGGCCGCTGGCCTTTATGAGAGGCGATAACGTCATTCCATTCGCTCAGAAATAAATTGGCAGCTTAACGTGGGAACGGGACACCGCTTACCAATAACTCCAACAGACGCCACACGAACCAAGCGCAATGCCTCAGCATGTTCCTTGGTCTTGAGAGAAAACGTCTCTTCAACTTTTGAATACGTGTCTGCAATGTCTTTTGGGACAATTGCGCGGTGATAATAAACCGCTCCTCGGCGGTAGAGTCGGGGGTGTCCGGGCATTTTTTCTAAAGCCGCCACTGTAACACCTCACTGTAACATCCACGTTCAGAAGCCCTTGATATGAGGGGTATTCTTTCAAATCAACATGTTAATGAAGATTGGTGGAGCCTAGGAGGATCGAACTCCTGACCTCCTCGCTGCCAGCGAGGCGCTCTCCCAGCTGAGCTAAGGCCCCATCATTGGGTTGTCGTGAGACGGTATCTAGGCAAGCGCGGGGATCAGTTCAAGCGAAAAAATAACATTTTCCCACATTGCAAACAGAAACTGCAAATCTGGGATTTTCAAACGCACACCTTCCATGCATTTGATTGAAGCGATACTATTATTACAATTTAGCAAACACGCCGTTAGGGCTGGGGCAATAAATGCAAAGCAAAATGCGTGAATGTGACGTTCTTATCGTCGGAGGTGGTCCGGCGGGGCTTTCTGTGGCCTCGGCCCTACCGGATGATGTCAGCACCATCATCGTGCATCAGGACCGCGAGATTGGCAAACCGGTACGCACAAGTGGCGCATCATGGCTGTCGGACATGCAGGCCCTCGGCATTCCCGAGGAATTTTACCTGATCCTTGAAAAGAACGAAGCTTTTTCTGACAACAAACACGCCGAACTGCCATTGGGAAAAAATTCTGTTATTTTGGCAATAACAGAGCTTTACCAATGGCTCGCCTCGCTTTCCGACCACAAGAATCGGGAATTATTGCTGGCCACCAAGTTTCTGAATTGCACCCAGCAGCAAGATGGAAGCTTTCTGTCCGATATCCGTAGTCGGGATGGTGAAAAAAGCCAGATCCGTTCGAAGTACATCATTGATGGCACTGGCTGGCACACAGCGGTTTTGCATTCGCTGGGTTTAAGCAAAAAGCCTGAACGGTTGGGCGTTGGTATCGAATACGAGTTTCCTCTGGGCAACAATGATCCCACGCGGGCCTTTATTTTTTTCGGGGATAGCGCGCCTTCGGGCTATGGCTGGGGCTTTCCCACCCCTGAAGGTAAGTTTCGCTTGGGGGTCGGTGTGATTAATCCCGATACTGGCCTTTCACCACGCGATGTAATGACCGTTGTAATGGCCAATGATCCCGAGCAGCGTTTCGGCCTTGATTTATCTGGGGATTACACGGTGAATAGCGGGATTTTACCCTCGGTTGCTTATGATCCAAAACTGGTCTTTGGAAATGCTATTCGGGTTGGTGACAGTGCCAACTTTGCGACCCCAACTATGGGGGAAGGTATTCGGATATGCATTGAGTTTGGTCGCTTGCTTGGTAAAAATCTGGGCAAAACGGTGAAAACCGGCAACCGTTGGCATCTCTGGAGATATGAATGGGCCTGTCGGATAAGGATGCAAAAAGATTACTATTTCGGTTTTCTCATGAACACCCGTGGCGCACAAAACCTTTCGTCCGAACAATGGGACAGAAGCGTAATGCGGATGAGCCGTGTTGATGGAGGCACCTTCATTGATACCTTGCGCAGCGAGTTTCGCTTTAAGAAAATGTTTTTAATGGCCTTTTTCAGCGCTAAAGGCCGAGTTTTGAATCGGCTAAAAGGTCTGGCTGCAAAAGTACGTGCGCGTTAGGTGCGTAAAAACAAAACCCGCCCCGTGTGGCGTTCACTGGGCGGGTAAAACACTGTGTTGTCGGATTTAGTCGTCGTCGTTTGTAGCGACATCCGCGATTTCTTCTAGCGGGACGGTATCCTCATCGTCGTCTTCCAGAACGTCATCGCCCAGATCGACATTGGATGTGTCATCGTCGTCATCCAGCAGTTCATCGCCTTCAACTACATCCTCTTGTTTGGACTTACTGTTGGCATCTTCTTTGTCGGCAACCATCGTGCGGGATTTATTGCCGGTATCGATTTCGACAACTTCGCCAGTGTATGGGCTGACCACAGGTGTCTTGTTCAGATCGTAAAACCGCTTGCCGGTTTCTGGGCAGACGCGCTTAACGCCCCATTCTTCTTTGGGCATGGAATTTCCCTTCACAATTGTCGCTGTTGTCATGAGTTCTGGGCCAAGTGCCACATTGATGCGGGGGTGTCAAAGGCTTTTGCGGTATCTGCGCCGGTTTGGCGGTTTACGGGGTGAATTTGACCCAAAGGCGCGGTATGCTGGGCCAACAAAGATTTCGCGGACAAAAAATGATGGAACAGATTGAATTGGCCGGGCCACCTGTGGTCACGATTCTGGTACGGCGCACTCGGCAAGCGCGGCGGTTATCGTTGCGGGTGTCGCAACTGGACGGGCGGGTCACAATAAGCCTGCCGATGCGCACCCCGCTGCGCGAAGCCCAAGTATTTGCCACCGAAAAAGAAGACTGGATCAGACGCACATTGGCAAAACGTCCCGAAACGGCACGCCCGGTGATCGACGGCAAAGTTTTGTTTCAGGGGGTTGATGTGGACGTGGTCACCGGTGCTGGACGTGTCGCGCGATTTGTGGATGGGCAAATCACGGTGCCAGACAACCCTGCTCGGGTCATGTCGCGTGTTGCGGCATTTATGAAGGTCACGGCACGCGAACGCCTGTGCGAGGCCTCGGACCGGTATGCGGCGCAACTGGGGGTCTCTTATGGCCGGTTGACACTGCGTGATACGCGTTCGCGATGGGGATCTTGTTCCAGCGAGGGCAATTTGATGTATTCGTGGCGCCTGATCATGGCCCCCCCCGAGGTGCTGGACTATGTGGCGGCCCACGAGGTCTCGCATCTGCTCGAGATGAACCATTCGGCGCAATACTGGCAAGTGGTTTCAAGCATATACCCGCAGTATAAACCCCCGCGGGCATGGTTGCGCAAACATGGTCAGCAGCTACACCGTTTTCAGTTCTCGGATTGACCACAGCAATGTTTTTGTGATCACATACAGCATGATCAATCAACCCAAACCCGTCGACACAAACACCCCGTCCCATGATCGGCTATATCGCCAGATGAGAACGCGCATCATGCACGGTGAACTTGCCCCGGGCACTGCGCTCACATTGCGTGGGCTGGGGCGCGAATTTGGTGTCTCGATGACACCGGCCCGCGAGGCGATCCGGCGTTTGGCAGCCGAAGGGGCGTTGACGTTGTCAAGTTCGGGGCGTGTCACCACACCGGACCTAAGCAACGATCGGATTGAAGAGCTGGCAGCGCTACGCGGGCTGTTGGAGCCGGAACTGGCCAGCAGGGCCTTGCCTCGTGCCCATATCGCGCTGATTGACCGCTTGCAGGCGATTAACCAGACCATAGCCGAAGCGATTTCCAAGCAGGATCCGGTGGCCTATCTGCGCACAAACCTGGAGTTTCACCGCACGCTCTATTTACGTGCTCAAGCGCCCGCGATGCTGGCAATGACTGAAACCGTCTGGTTGCAATTGGGCCCGACCATGTGCGCGCTCTACGGGCGGTTGCGCCGGACCGATCCACCGCAGAACCATCGCTTGATTATTGCTGCGCTGCGGGCCGGCGACGAGCCAAGCTTGCGACTGGCGGTGCGCACAGACGTGACGCAGGGGTTAAAGCTGTTGGTGGGGTAGCTCGTCGTGTCCCGCAAAGAAGGCCACAAGGGGCTGATTTGCTGGTCAACGGCCAGCCCGCGGCGCAATAAGCCAAGGGCCAACCCTGAAGGCAAACAACCCGAACGCGACAATCCACGCCAGCGCCGAGCCTGTGATTGCCCAGTCAAATTGCGGCCAGATTGCCCCGATGACCCGCAATGTGACGCTAAAGATCACAGCGATCATCGCCACGTTCAACATCTTGTCGGTGGCCAGCGTGCGGCCTGTATGGCCCATACTTGCACGCATCATCACCGCAAGCGTCATTCCACCCGCGGCACCAATGCCAAATACATGCAGCGCGCCGGTATTTATGGCGGGGCTGTCCATCAACATACCCGTAGCGAGGGTTAGAAACCCGATTGGGATAAAGGCATAAAAGATGTGCAGCACCAGCAACAGCGGGTTAGACAGGGTCCGGATTCCGGCCCAACGTCCCAGCCGGACAATGTGGGCAACTCCAAGGGCGGCAAATCCGGCCCCCAGCAGCGGTGCTATGTCAATCGCAGTCCAAAATGCCAGCGCAATGGCCGAGGCCGCAATTGTGATCATGTCATAGCGATCAAAAGGTTTAGGCAATTTCCCTGGCTCGCGCCGCGCCAGCCAATTGCGCGTGAAACTGGGGATCACCCGCCCACCAATCAGCATCAACAACACCAAAACTGATGAGAAACCGAGCCGGGTAGGAGCCGCGCCCGTGCCCCCGTTGGCGATGTCAAAGTGAAACCAGATATTGGCAATTCCCATCATAAGAACAGGGGCCAACACCTGCAGGTTCCGCCAGTTTTGCCCCGCGATAATCTCGCGGGAAATGACAGCGCCAAGGATGGGTAAAAATGCGGCATCCACGGATGCGGTAATGCCGTAGCTCACACCGTCGCCCATAAACATTGCAACCCGCCCCGCCAGCCACAAAGCAAAGATCGCAATCAGCGGCCAGCCCACCACGGGTAAACGCCCTGTCCAGTTTGGAACCGCAGTAAACAAAAAACCCGCAATCACTGCCGAGGTATAGCCAAACAGCATCTCGTGTTTGTGCAAACTAACAGGGGCGAGGGTGGTGTCCAGACCACTGTAGCCCAGAAGGTCGGCCAGCCAGAGCGCAACCGCCACAATGGCAAAAAGCGCGCCAAACAGGAAAAACGGGCGAAACCCGCCACTGAAAAGGGCGTGTCCCTTCCAGCTGCGTTCTCGTTTGGAGCCGTGCTTTTTCAAGAGAGGTGGCTGCATGGTGGTTTTCGATTTCTGGCTATTCGGCTTCTTTGCTAAGGTATGTTTAGCTCGCTCTTTTGCCAATGACAAAAGCTGCGCTATCACGCCGCAGTCGGTGTGCTTAATGAAATGGCCGCCCCGAGCCCCCCCCGCGCAGGGGAGGGTTTTGATGTATCGTATTAGGCGTGGATAGCGCCGTCGCCACAGGCAAGGGCAGCTTCGCGCACGGCCTCTGAGCAGGTCGGGTGCGCGTGGCAGGTCAAGGCGATGTCTTGGGCCGAGGCACCAAACTCCATCGCCACACAGATTTCGTGGATCATTTCACCGGCGTTCGGCCCAATGATATGGGCGCCAAGTATGCGGTCAGTGGTTTGATCTGCAAGGATTTTTACAAACCCGTCGCCAGCAAACATTGCCTTGGCGCGACCGTTGCCCATGAAGGGGAACTTGCCAACCTTATAGGCGTGACCGGCCTCCTTAAGCTGCTCTTCGGTTTGACCGACAGTGGCGACTTCGGGGTTGGTATAAACCACACCGGGGATCACGCCGTAATTAACATGACCAGATTTGCCAGCCATCACCTCGGCGACGGCCATACCTTCGTCTTCGGCCTTGTGGGCCAGCATCGGGCCGTCGATGGCGTCACCGATCGCATAAATTCCTGAAATATTGGTCGCCCAATGTGCGTTGGTCTGGACTTGACCGCGCGCAGAAATTTCGACGCCAAGCGCTTCCAAACCCAGCCCGTCCGTGAAGGGTTTGCGCCCTGTGGCGACCAAAACGACGTCAGCGTCCAGCACGTCTTCGGTATCGTTTTTGCGCAGCTTGTAAGTGACTTTGGCCTTGGTCTTGGAGGTTGAAACGGATTGAACTGCCGCCCCCAAAATAAACTTAATCCCTTGTTTTTTAAGGGTTCTGGCGAATACTTTGGACACTTCGGCATCCATGCCAGGGGTGATGTGATCCAAAAATTCGACCACCGTGACCTCGGCCCCCAAACGGGCGTAAACCGAGCCCATTTCGAGGCCAATCACACCGGCGCCAATCACCACCATTTTCTTGGGCGTTTTGGGCAGTTCCAGCGCACCAGTTGAGGTGACGACGATTTTTTCGTCCACTTCGACGCCCGGCAGCGAGGACGCCTCGGACCCTGTGGCGATGACGATGTTTTTGGCGTCATGCACCTCGTCACCGACCTGAACTTTGCCAGCGGCGGGGATTGATGCCCAGCCTTTGATCCAGTCTATCTTGTTCTTTTTGAACAGGAATTCGATGCCTTTGGTGTTTTGACCAATCACATCGTCCTTATAAGATTGCATCTGTTTCCAATCCACCGAGGGGGATTTACCCTTAAGGCCCATCTTGGCAAAATTGTGCTCGGCCTCGTGCAGCATGTGGCTGGCGTGCAGCAAGGCTTTGGAGGGGATGCAGCCGACATTCAGACAGGTGCCACCAAGGGTTTCGCGGCCCTCGACAACGGCGGTTTTCAGACCCAGTTGGGCACAGCGGATCGCGCAGACATAGCCGCCGGGACCGGCACCGATGATGATTACGTCATATGAGGACATTGGAAGATCTCCTTGGTGAAAACTGGATAGGGAAAGTGTATGGAAACCGTATGGGTTTTATACATACGATTGGGCGAAGAGGTTTTAAGCCTCCGGCGGGGATATTATTGAAAAGAAGAAACATGGCTAAGCCACTTCCACTCCCCAAATCACTGAAGCGACTCCCACCAAGAATGACAAAAAAGATAGCGCAGTAACAATGATCACGATCGAAGCAAGCCATCCATCACAAATCCATCAGCAACCGCCGTGGATCCTCAAGCGCCTCTTTCACCCGCACAAGGAAGGTCACGGCGCCTTTGCCGTCGACAATCCGGTGGTCATAGGACAGGGCCAGATACATCATCGGGCGGATCACGACTTCACCATTGATAGCCATCGGACGATCCTGAATTTTGTGCATGCCCAAGATGCCGGATTGCGGCGGGTTCAGGATCGGCGAGGACATTAGTGATCCGTAGACGCCGCCGTTGGAGAGCGTAAAGGTGCCGCCCTGCATTTCGGCCATCGACAGTTTTCCAGCCACGCCTTTTTGCCCCAGCTCGGCGATTTTTTGTTCAATCGCGGCAAAGGACATTTCGTGGGCGTTGCGCACCACCGGCACCACAAGGCCGGACGGGGTGCCGACGGCCACGCCCATGTGGACGAAGTTTTTGTAAACCACATCGGTGCCGTCGATTTCGGCGTTCACGTCGGGGACTTCGTTCAGGGCATGCACGCAGGCCTTGGTGAAGAACGACATGAAGCCAAGTTTGACCCCGTGTTTTTTGAAGAACAGGTCTTTGTATTCTTTGCGCAGGTCCATCACAGCGCCCATGTCGACCTCGTTATAGGTGGTCAGCATGGCAGCGGTGTTTTGCGATTCTTTCAGGCGGCGCGCGATGGTTTGGCGCAGGCGGGTCATTTTGACCCGTTCCTCACGCGAAGCATCATCGGTTGAGGTGGGCGCGCGCGGGGTTGCAGCAGGGGCGGCGGCTGGAGCTGGGGCCGCAGCTGGCGCGCTGGCAGCGTTTTGCACGTCTTCCTTCATGATGCGTCCGTCGCGGCCAGTGCCGGTGACTTGATCGGCAGCAAGGCCAGCCTCGGCCATCAGTTTGTTGGCTGACGGGGCGTTTTCAACGTCTTTGCCTGTGTTGGTCGTGGCGGCAGCGGGGGTGGCAGTTGGGGCCGCTACAGGGGCTGTGGTAGTTGCGCCGCCCATGATCACGGCAAGCTTGCCGCCCGCATTAACGGTTGCGCCGTCGGCTGCGATAATTTCGGTGAGGGTACCAGCGGCGGGTGCCGGAACTTCGACCGAAACTTTGTCGGTTTCCAGTTCACACAGCATTTCGTCTTGCGCCACGGTGTCACCAACGGATTTGAACCAAGTGGAAACGGTGGCCTCGGTAACGGATTCGCCCAAGGTGGGGACCATCACGTCGACAGAGGCGCTGGGTGCAGCAGCGGCAGGAGCGGGGGCCGCACCTTCACCCGCGGTAAGGGTGGCGAGCAAAGCGTCGACGCCGACGGTTGCCCCTTCTGGTGCGACGATTTCGGCCATTACACCAGCCGAGGGCGAGGGGACTTCGACGGTGACCTTGTCGGTTTCCAGTTCGCACAGCATTTCATCAACAGCGACAGCATCACCAGGTTTTTTGAACCATGTGGCGACGGTAGCTTCTGTAACGCTTTCGCCCAATGTCGGGACACGGATTTCGATGGACATGATGTTATCCTTTGATGGTGAGCGCATCATCAATCAGCGCTGCTTGTTGTGCTTTGTGGGTTTTTCCAAGGCCAGTTGCGGGGGAGGCAGAAGCGTTGCGACCAGCGTATTTGGGGCGTTCGATTTTGGATTTTATCCGGCCCAAGACCCATTCAATATTTGGCTCCATGAAGGTCCAGCTGCCCTGATTTTTAGGCTCTTCCTGACACCAGACCACATCGGCATTCTTGAAACGCTCCAGCTCCTTGACTATCGACATGGCGGGGAAAGGATAGAACTGTTCAACCCGCATCAGGTAGATGTCTTTTAGGTCGCGCCGATCGCGTTCTTCCAGCAGGTCATAGTAGACTTTGCCCGAACACATCACGACCCGTTTGATTTTGGCATCACTGTTCAGAGTCAGGTCTGACGAGCCCTTTTGTGCGTCATCCCAGAGGACACGGTGGAAGGAGGAGCCCGTGGTGAAGTCCGATTTGTTCGACACAGCCTTTTTGTGGCGCAACAGGGATTTAGGCGTCATCAGGATCAGCGGCTTGCGGTAAGAGCGGTGCAACTGACGGCGCAACAGGTGGAAATAGTTGGCCGGGGTGGTGCAGTTGGCGACGATCCAGTTGTCCTCGGCTGACATTTGCAAGAACCGTTCCAGACGGGCCGATGAATGCTCCGGCCCTTGCCCTTCAAACCCGTGCGGCAGCAACACCACTAGGCCGGACATACGCAGCCATTTACGCTCGCCGGATGAGATAAACTGATCGAACATGATCTGCGCGCCATTGGCGAAATCGCCAAATTGGGCTTCCCAAAGGGTCAGCGCGTTGGGTTCGGCCAGTGAATAGCCGTATTCAAAGCCAAGCACTGCGTATTCTGACAGCATCGAGTCGATAACCTCGTAATGGGCCTGACCTTTGCGGATGTTGTTGAGCGGGTAATAACGTTCTTCGGTGTCTTGGTTGATCATGGCCGAATGACGGTGCGAGAATGTGCCACGGGTTGAATCCTGACCCGACAGCCGCACCGGAAATCCCTCGAGCATCAAGGAGCCAAACGCCAGCGCTTCGCCGGTGGCCCAGTCGATGCCAGCCCCTTCATCAATCATGGTTTTCTTGGTCGCCAGCATCCGGTTAACGGTTTTATGCACTAGATAGTCGTCCGGCACATGTGACAGGGCAGCGCCAACATCGGCGTAGGTTTGCTCGGATATGGCGGTTTCGCCGCGCTGATAATCCTCGTCTTTTTTGGACAGGTGTTTCCAACGTCCATCCAGCCAATCGGCCTTGTTGGGCTTGAAGTCTTTGCCAGCCTCGAATTCCTCGTTCAGGTGGGCCTGAAACGCAGTTTTCATATCGTCAATCTCGCCCTCGGGCATCAACCCGTCGCGGATTAGACGCTCAGTATAGAGCTGTAGCGTGGTTTTCTGGGTTTTGATTTTCTTATACATCAACGGGTTGGTGAACATCGGTTCATCCCCCTCGTTGTGGCCAAAACGCCGGTAGCAGAAGATGTCGATCACCACGTCTTTGTGGAACTTCTGGCGAAATTCGGTCGCGACTTTGGCGGCGTGGACCACGGCCTCGGGATCATCACCGTTGACGTGAAAAATTGGTGCCTCAACCATCAACGCGATGTCAGTCGGGTAGGGCGATGAGCGGGAAAAATGCGGTGCGGCGGTGAAACCGATCTGGTTATTGACCACGATGTGGATGGTGCCGCCGGTGCGATGCCCGACCAGACCGGACATGCCGAAACATTCCGAAATAACCCCTTGGCCGGCAAAGGCCGCGTCCCCGTGCAGCAGCAGCGGGATAACCGAAGAGCGTTTTTTGTCAAACGATTGATCCTGTTTGGCGCGGGATTTGCCCAATACGACAGGGTTCACAGCCTCGAGGTGACTGGGGTTGGCGGTCAGCGATAGATGCACAGATTCGCCGCCAAATTCACGGTCACTGGAGGCACCAAGGTGATATTTCACATCCCCCGATCCGTCCACATCTTCGGGCTTGAAACTGCCGCCCTGAAATTCGTTGAACACGGCGCGATACGGTTTGGCCATCACGTTGACCAGCACTGATAGACGGCCACGGTGCGGCATGCCGATGATGATTTCTTTGGCACCCAGATCACCACCGCGTTTGATGATTTGCTCCATTGCGGGGATCAGGCTTTCGCCGCCATCCAGACCGAACCGTTTGGTGCCCATGTATTTCACATGCAGGAATTTTTCGAACCCTTCGGCCTCGACCAGTTTGTTCAGGATGGCGCGGCGGCCCTCGCGGGTAAAGGCGATTTCCTTGCCGTAACCCTCGATGCGCTCTTTCAGCCAGCCCGCTTCTTCGGGGTCGGAGATATGCATGTATTGCAGCGCGAAAGTGCCGCAATAGGTGCGCTTAACGATTTCGATGATTTGACGCATAGAGGCGATTTGCAGGCCCAAAACGTTATCAATGAAAATCGGCCGGTCCATGTCGGCTTCGGTAAAGCCGTAAGCTGCGGGGTCCAGTTCGGGGTGCGGCGTTTGTTCGGCCAATCCCAACGGGTCCAGATCAGCGGCCAGATGGCCACGGATGCGGTAGGCACGGATGATCATCAGGGCGCGGATGCTGTCCAGCACGGCGCGTTTGACGGCCTCATCAGAGACTTTGACACCAGTTTCGGTGGCCTTTTTGGTGATTTTCTCGGCGGCCTTGGCGGGCTCGGCCTCGTCCTTGGGCCATTGCCCATCCAGCGCATGGGTCAGTTCGTCATTTGGTGTCGGCGGCCAGTCACCCCGTGCCCAAGAGGGGCCAGCGGCGGCGGCCTTGACCTCGATGTCATCCTCGTCAAGCTCTTTGAAAAAGGCTTGCCATGCTTCATCAACCGCATTCGGATCACCCGCGTATTGGGCGTATAACTGCTCGATATACTCGGCGTTATGGCCTTGCAGGAAAGAGGAGTTGCGGAACTCGTTGGTAGTGGGATGTTCGGTCATGACAAAAAAACCTGACTTTTGTTGAAACAGCGCCCCGTATGTGGGGCGCTGTCATCTTTGTTTATCCGATTGCTTCCATCACCGCTTCGCCCAGTCCGGCAGGGCTGTCGGCAACGACGATACCGGCGGAACGCATCGCTTCGATTTTGCTCTCCGCATCCCCTTTGCCGCCAGCGACAATCGCGCCAGCGTGGCCCATGCGACGGCCCGCAGGGGCGGTGCGGCCAGCGATAAAGCCAGCCGTTGGTTTCCAGCGGCCTGCCTTTTTCTCGTCGGCCAAGAATTGCGCAGCTTCTTCTTCGGCTGAACCGCCAATTTCACCAATCATGATGATGGATTGGGTCTCAGGATCGGCGAGGAACATTTCCAGAATGTCGATATGTTCGGTGCCCTTAATAGGGTCGCCGCCAATGCCGACAGCGGTGGATTGGCCCAGCCCCATGTCGGTGGTTTGTTTGACCGCTTCATAGGTCAGCGTGCCCGAGCGCGAGACCACGCCACAGGAGCCGCGCATATGGATGTGGCCGGGCATGATGCCGATTTTGCAGGCGTCAGGCGTGATCACGCCAGGGCAGTTTGGACCGATCAGGCGGGATTTCGAACCATCCAACGCGCGGTAGACTTTCATCATGTCCAGCACTGGAATGCCTTCGGTGATGCAAACGATCAGCTCCATATCGGCGTCAATTGCCTCGAGGATTGAATCCGCGGCGAAGGGCGGTGGCACATAGATGACGGTGGCGGTGGCACCTGTCACATCGCAGGCTTCATGAACGGAGTTGAACACTGGCAGATCAAGGTGGGTCGTGCCCCCCTTACCTGGCGTTACGCCGCCAACCATTTTGGTGCCATATGCGATGGCTTGTTCCGAGTGAAAGGTGCCTTGCGAGCCAGTGAGGCCTTGACAGATTACCTTGGTGTTTTCGTTTACTAGTATGGCCATCAGCTTTATCCCT
>Ga0209345_10005170_pt1 | contig 12243 bp, 11 predicted proteins | sample Cruoilmetagenom7_FD_187294 | JGI IMG/M metagenome (GOLD analysis project Ga0209345, IMG submission 187294) | Oil polluted marine microbial communities from Coal Oil Point, Santa Barbara, California, USA - Sample 7 (SPAdes) (version 2) | ecosystem: Environmental > Aquatic > Marine > Oil seeps ...
GCGCCGGGTCGCAGCCGCTCCCGGACATCCGTTGCGCTCGCGGGCTACACCAGTCGCTAAAGCGGCCTAGCCCTCCGCGGGGGCGGCGGGCTAGAGGGCTTTTGATGGGTTAGAGGGAGTTTGATCAGGTCTTGTCTGCCTGGAACCAGGATGGCAAGCGATCCAAGCCGATCAGGTCTTCATAACTTGGACGAGGGCGAACGACGCTGTAGTCAGACCCGTTGACCATCACCTCGGGGATGAGGGGTCTTGAGTTGTAGGTCGAAGACATGGCTGCGCCATAGGCGCCCGCTGATAGGAAAGCCATCAGATCGCCGCTCTCAAAGAGGGGTAAGGAGCGGTCTTGGGCTAGGTAATCGCCTGATTCGCAAACTGGGCCGACAACGTCCTGGACCACCTTGGGGCGCTCGTTGAGTTCCTCATGCACTGGCCAAACGGCGTGGTAGGCATCGTAGAGCGTGGGACGGATAAGATCGTTCATGGCTGCATCAATGATGGTGAAATGCTTGGTTTCAGTCGGTTTGACGTAGAGAACCGTGGAGACCAAAATGCCTGCGTTGGCAGCGACCATGCGGCCCGGTTCCATAATGTAGGTTAGACCAAGATCGCCAAGTGCCTCGTTTACAACGGCTGCATATTCATCGGGATGCGGGGGAACATCGTTATTGCCGCGATAGGGCACGCCCAGGCCACCGCCGAGATCCAGGTGGCGGATGTTGTGACCCGAGGCTTTCAAATTGAGCGTTAGCTCGCGCATCAGGGCAAAAGCGCGGCGGAATGGTTCAAGGTCGGTGATTTGGCTACCGATATGCATGTGGATGCCGGTGGCGTCGATGCCGGGCAAGTCAGCAGCCTTGGCGTATAGAGCCGGTGCATCCAGGAATGGCACACCGAATTTATTGTCGGATTTTCCAGTTGAGATTTTTGCGTGGGTGCCTGCGTCGACGTCTGGATTGACACGAATGGCTATGCGGGCGGTTTGGCCAAGCTCAACTGCAACCTCGTTTAAGGCATGCAGCTCGGGTTCGCTCTCAACATTAAAACCCAAGATGCCTTCAGATATCGCATAAGCCATTTCAGTGCGCGTTTTTCCGACGCCCGCAAAAATGATCCGGTTGGCTTCGACGCCCGCGGCACGCGCACGGCGCAACTCGCCTTCGGAGACGACATCCATGCCAGCCCCGAGTCTTGCCATGGTGGTAAGTACGGCTTGGTTCGAATTAGCCTTCACCGCATAGCAGATGAGGTGCTGGCGGTTTTTGAAGGCGTTTGCGAGCACCTTGTAGTGACGCTCCAGTGTGGCGGTGGAGTAGCAGTAAAAGGGCGTACCGACGTCCGCTGCAATCTGTTCGATTGAAACGCCTTCAGCGAAAAGTGTGCCATCTTTATAAGTGAAATGATGCATGTACGTCAGCGCGCTATCCGTAGATTCCGGCCCGTGCACAAGGGTGAGCCGACACAAATTTTACTGGCCCAAGCCACCTTCATCGGTTGTGCGCACACTCTGATCTACTGCAGAAGGCCATCAAGGATAAATCTTTTATGCGGCTTTGGAGCTGTGCCGGCGGCTTTACCCTGACCGGAAGCGGCGTCTGCCGTCTGCTGCTGGCGAGATTTCGCCTCAGGCGGCAGTTCGAGAGGCCCGCGCAGGCCACAGCCAGCTAGGCTGATAGATGCGATGATGAGCACCAATGTTGCTGTCCAGTTACGCACAATTGACCCCAAGGTTACGTTTCCCGCGCCGATGAAGACGCAGTTTAAAATTCTTCTAGCGCGTTAAGGCCGCTTTCTCCAAACGTCTGATCCAGGATTTTGCCATTTTGCGGACGTTCTGTGGCGCGGTTCCACCATAGCTAGTGCGGCTGGCAACAGATTTTTCAACGCTGAGCACCGAAAAAATCTCTTTTGTTATGCCGGATTCGATTATCCGCAGGTCAGTCAGGGTCAGCTCGTGGAGGTCCACGGACTTTTCTTCGGCTAGGGCCACAGCCCGTCCGGTGGCGTGATGGGCTTCGCGGAATGGCAGTTTTAGCTCGCGAACCAGCCAATCGGCCAAGTCAGTGGCGGTTGAGAACCCACTGCCGGCAGCGGCGCGCATTGCTTCTTGATTGACCTCAAAGTCACTGACCATGCCCGACATGGCGGCCACGGCCAGAGTGAAGCTATCGAGCGCATCAAAGGTGACTTCTTTATCTTCCTGCATGTCTTTGGAATAGGCGAGCGGTAGCCCCTTCATAACCAGGGTGAGGCTGTTAAATGCGCCTGCGATGCGGCCGACTTTCGCGCGGACCAGTTCTGCCGCATCCGGATTCCGCTTTTGCGGCATGATCGAGGAGCCAGTGGACCAGGCATCCGAGAGGCGAATGAAGCCAAACTGCGGTGTGCTCCAGATTACAATTTCCTCGGCAAAACGCGAAAGATGCACAGCACAGATGGTGGCCGCCGACAGCGTTTCCAAAACAAAATCGCGATCTGAGACGCTATCGAGGGAGTTTGCTGTAGGACGGTCGAAATCCAACGCAGCTGCTGTCGCCTTGCGGTCAATGGGGAAGGACGTGCCAGCCAGTGCGGCGGCACCGAGTGGGCATTCGTTCAGGCGGCGCCGGGCGTCTTGAAAGCGGCCTCGATCTCGGCCCAGCATTTCGACATAGGCCATCAGGTGATGGCCTAGGGTGACGGGCTGGGCAGGTTGTAGGTGCGTAAAGCCCGGCATGATGGTGCCGGCGTGCTCAGCGGCGCGCTGTGCCAACGTGAGTTGTAGCCCCCCCAAGGCTGTGTCAAACGCATCAAGCGCGTCGCGCAGATAAAGCCGGAAGTCGGTCGCAACCTGGTCGTTTCTGGAGCGCGCCGTGTGCAGACGCCCAGCCGTGGGGCCGATGTCCTCTCGCAGGCGGTTCTCGACGTTCATGTGGACGTCTTCCAGTGAGCGCTGCCACTTGAAATCATCCGCCTCGACCTCCTTTAGGACGTCGGCTAGGCCTTTCAGAATGGCCTTGGCATCGGATTTGGTGATGATACCAGTTGCGGCCAACATGCGGGCGTGCGCAATCGAACCCTGAATATCATGAGGGGCCAAACGCTTATCATAATCGACGGAGGCGTTTATCTGTTCCATGATTTCAGAGGGTGACACGGCGAACCGGCCACCCCACATCTTATTGGCGTTTTGATCAGTCATGGATAAATGCTCCGGGACAAGTTAGCTTTTAGCACTGCGCAGATTTAATGCGCCGGCATAGATTTAGAAGAGGAAACGCGGTGAGTACTCAAAAGGGCACATCACTGACAACGTATTTTACTGTTGCCGCGGTTGCGGCGTTGATCGGTTTTGGCGCGATATATGTCATGGTTGGCGCTGGAAACAATGCCGGTGGGCCAGAAAAGTCAAATGTGGCCAGTAAAACAGCATCTGCGCAAGGCTCTACTTCCGCATCGCATGCTTCCAAGGTGAAACGCCCGCGCCTTAACACCGGGGCTATGACGACGTTTGTATTTAAGGACGCACCGATGGCGCTGCCTGAGGTTTCGTTCAATGATGGAACAGGAAAGAAGCGCTCGCTGAAAGAGTGGCGTGGCAAGGTGGTTTTGCTCAACCTGTGGGCCACATGGTGTGGTCCGTGCCGTAAGGAAATGCCGCATCTCGATCAACTCAAGCAAGAGCTTGCCGGGGACAATTTTGACGTCGTGGCGGTGAGTGTTGACCGTGGGAGTCCTGAGAAATCCCGCAAATTCCTGACTGAAGTCAAGGCCACCACACTAAAACTATTCCACGACCCGGCCGCGCAATTGGGCTTTACGCTGAAGGCGATTGGGATGCCAACGACGCTGTTGATCAATGCCAAGGGTGAGGAAATTGGCCGGCTTGTGGGGCCGGCGGAGTGGCACAGCGAGGATGCCAAGCGGCTGATAAGGGCGCATCTCAAGCCTTAGAGCACGAGAGCACGCCTTCCTAGACTTGGGCACAATGGGCTAGGCTTGGGCACAATGGGTCTTTGCATACCTTTGGCCCAATATTGTCCGGGCACGCATTAGGGCGCTTTGAGGGCTCATCAAGGCTGGATCGCATTGTTGGTGGCATTTTATATATCGCGCTTGTGGATGCGCCAGCATTGACAGCTTCGAGCGCCCGCGCAACAACCCCGAACAGCATGACCGTATGACACACCAAAGTTTCCGCCCTGACCGACGAACGAGCCAGTGAGAACCAGCAATGACGAACGACAACTTGCAATCGACCATCGAAGCCGCCTGGGACGCACGAGATAGCATCTCATCGAAGACCGCCGGAGAGACGCGGGATGCGGTGGAGAAGGCACTCAACAAGCTTGATTGCGGCGAACTGCGGGTCGCGCAGAAGACGGATGGCGCATGGGTTGTCAACCAATGGCTGAAGAAGGCCGTACTCCTATCATTTCGTCTGCACGATATGGCACCGATGACTTACACGTCGGAGGCTAATTCCCGCGTGCTTGGCTGGGATAAGGTGCCGCTAAAGTATGATGGCTGGACGCCTGAGCAATTCAAGGCAGCAGGGTTTCGGGCCGTTCCAGGGGCGGTGGTTCGGCGGTCTGCCTATATTGCGCCAAGCGTCGTTTTGATGCCGTCCTTTGTTAACCTCGGTGCCTACGTCGATAGCGGCACAATGGTCGATACCTGGGCCACGGTTGGCTCTTGCGCACAGATCGGCAAAGACTGCCATATCTCTGGCGGCGCCGGCATTGGTGGTGTGCTTGAGCCACTTCAGGCCAACCCGGTGATTATTGAAGACAACTGCTTCATTGGTGCGCGCTCGGAAGTGGCTGAAGGTGTGATTGTTGGCGAAGGCGCTGTGCTTTCGATGGGTGTTTTTGTTGGCGCATCGACCAAAGTGATCGACCGGCAAACAGGTGAAATCCATGTGGGTCGGGTGCCGCCCTATTCGGTCGTTGTGCCGGGGTCGGCGCCATCAACGAACCTGCCCGGCGAAAACTGGGGGCCTCATCTTTATTGTGCGGTGATCGTGAAAACTGTTGACGCGCAGACGCGGGCGAAAACCAGCATCAATGAATTGCTACGTGACTAATGCCCGCCACGGAGTTTTTCTAGATGGCCCGAGCTGCGCCTCAGACGTCGCCTTACCGCACGTTGACACCTCAGAAAATCGTTGAAACTCTGGAGCAACTTCTGTTGCGCATTCAGGAGCGGTTTCCTGATGCGGGACTTGGGCGGGTATGTGGTGAATTAACTGTCATTGCGAGCCAAACCGGCAAACGAGCCAAAAGAATTGCATCGTTGAATGTTGGCTTGCGGTTTGGCAGTGTGGCCATTATCATCGGCGGCTTGGCGCTGGTTGCCTACGTGGCAAGCATCATCGAATTCAAGCACAGTTCCGACAATCTATTTGGCGTGCTGCAGGGCATTGAAGCGCTTATCAATGTGCTGGTTCTAACTGGCGCCGCGATATTCTTTCTGACGACGCTAGAGGCACGCTGGAAACGACACCAGGCCCTGGGTCACCTGCATGAGCTGCGCACGATTATCCACGTCATCGATATGCATCAGCTGACAAAGGACCCAAGCACAGCCTACGTTACTTCACGGCGGACAAAATCATCGCCGCAGCGAATCATGACGCCGTTTGAGCTGTTGCGCTACCTCGATTATTGCTCCGAAATGCTGTCGTTGACGGCAAAAGTCGCCACACTCTATGCACAGAGCACGCGTGACACCTTGGTGATCGGCGCGGTGACGGATATTGAGCAAATTTCGGCCAACCTGAGCGCCAAAATCTGGCAGAAGATTACGATTATTCAGCAGCAGGAAAAGCGGAATAGCAAAAGCCAAGACGCGCCCGATGCAACCGATGGGCCGGATAAGCCTGAATGATCTGATGGTGGTTGCTTGGAAGCTTATTATAGCCGGTTGACGACGCGCCCGCACCGGGCTCAAACTAATGTTTGGTCCCCATGATTTGGATTGCAATACTAGGAGATCGCACGGTTTGGATGCTCACGATCCCGTTTCCCTCGCTCAGGCGCTGATCCGGTGCCGTTCGGTCACGCCGGAAGAAGGGGGTGCGCTCACGCTTTTGGAAAATGTCCTTGGTGCCTATGGTTTTGACATTCACCGTATGACGTTTTCAGAGCCTGGCACGCCCGACATTGAAAACCTTTATGCGCGGCATGGGTTGCAAGGCCCAAACCTTTGCTTTGCGGGCCACACGGATGTGGTTCCGACGGGCGATGAAGCGAACTGGACGCATCCACCGTTTGCGGCCGAAATCCATGATGGTGTGCTTTACGGGCGTGGCGCCGTTGACATGAAGGGCGCAATTGCATGTTTCGTGTCGGCTAGCCTGCGCGTGCTGGAACGACGAGGGGGAGCGTTGCGCGGCTCACTTTCGTTTTTGATAACGGGTGATGAGGAAGGCCCGGCAATCAACGGCACGACCAAAGTTCTCGACTGGCTTGCCGATCGTGAAGAGCGGCTGGATGCATGCGTCGTTGGCGAACCGACGAACCCCAATAAACTTGGCGATGAAATTAAGATCGGCCGACGCGGCAGCTTGGCGGCGCGAATCTCGGTGTATGGAAAACAGGGTCACGCTGCCTATCCGCATCTGGCGGACAATCCGGTGCCAAAGCTGGCACGCCTGATTGACCGGTTATCGAGTCCGACGATTGATGAGGGTAGTACGCATTTCCAGGCGTCACGGCTGCAAGTGACCATGGTATCGGTGCCGAACACAGCTTCAAACGTTATCCCTGGAGAAGCGCACGCAACCCTGAATGTGCGTTACAATGATCGATGGTCACGGGCCAAAATGGAAGCCTGGGTGCGAGAGAAATGCGATGCAGTAGCGAAAGAGCTCCATGCCAAGTATTCGATTGAATTTTCAGGTACTGGAGATGTTTTTCTAACTTCTGCCGGGCCTCTGGTTGATTCAATGACTTCTGCTGTGCGGATGGCGACAGATCTCGTGCCAAAGCTCACGACGGGCGGGGGTACGTCTGATGCGCGGTTTATCTACGCACATTGCCCGGTCATTGAGTTTGGGTTGATCAATGAAACCATTCATCAGATTGATGAGCGGACAGCGGTTGAAGATCTTGAACAATTGACGGCGATTTACGAGCACTTCATTGAAGCTTATTTTGCGTGAACCGCAGGCTCGTTTTGCACTGACCTGGAGCCTCCTAAGTCATTACGCCAACGAGGTTTTATCAATGCTGTCTTGGCCCAGTTCTTTAATGCGCGCCGTTGGCATTTCTGCGAGCATTGCGGTATTTTCTGGCGCTCTTTTGCGCGCTGCTCCCGCACAGGCCGGAGACCTGCCGGATCTCGTTATTTCCAAGGCAAGGTTGTGGTCGACTGGCAAGTGCGGGCGGCTTGGGCCGCTGATTGTTGGCGACGTTTATGTGAAAAACATCGGCAAGGCGCGAGCGCAGATCTTTACGACGAGGGATATGGTGCGGACGCGCGTGCGGGATATGCCATCACTCAAGGACGACGATAAATTCGTCAACTCGATGAAGCCTGGCGAGGTGCAAAAAATTGCAATCCGCATGGGTATTGGACGGACGTTTAAAATCAGCGGTGTCCACACGATCGATATCGTTGTTGATCCCGAGAATGTGTTTGCTGAAGCTAAAGAGAACAATAATCGCTTCTCAGTGCAGGTGACATTGGATTGCAGATAAGTGGGAGGGCGGCAAATAAATGGCCGGCGCGTTGACAGTGCACATGCTGCCAATTGCCACTCAGACGAAGTGTTTTGAGAGTTTCAAGCCCTGAGCCTGATAGTGGCTGCCAAGATCATCGCCATAGAGCATTTCTGGACGTTCGGTGACACACTCGTAGATCAAGCGGCCAATAATTTGGTTGTCTTCGAGGATGAAGGGCACCTTGTGACTTCGCACCTCAAGCACCACACGCGCGCCGCTTCCACCCGCTAAGGCATGACCGAAGCCTGGGTCCATGAAGCCCGCATAGTGGACGCGGAATTCGCCAACCAGCGGGTTGAAGGGCACCATTTCCGCCGCGTACATTGGCGGCACGTGGACGGCTTCTTTTGATGCCAGGATGTAGAATTGGTCCGGGTCCAGGATCATCCGGCGGCTGGTTCCTTCCAGGGTGATCGGCTCCCAATAATCAGCAATTCTGCATGAGCCTGGGGCGTCGACGTCAACGAGGCCGGTGTTGCGTTTGGCGCGATAGCCGATCAATCCCTGGTTTGCTACAGCCCCTGCTGCATTCGGAGAGAGATCGACTGAGAGCGCAATGCCGCCGCTACTGATGTCGATTTTTGCGCCGCCACTAACCAGCGTTTCGCGCTCGTGAAGGGCGCGCAAACCTTCGTCCGTTTCCGCTGGATTGCCGCGCCGAAAGCGAATTTGACTTAGCGTCGAGCCGGTACGGACAACAATTGGGAATGTCTGCGGACATATTTCGGCATAGAGCGGCCCGTGGTAACCGGCCGGGATTTGGTCAAAGGCCGAAACGCCGTCGGCTATAACGCGCGTGAAGACATCGAGGCGGCCGGTTGAGCTTTTGGGATTGGCTGAAGCAGCGATATCTTGCGGCAGAGATAGCGCTTCTTGCAGGGGCACGATATAGACACAGCCGGTTTCAAGAACGGCACTTTGGGTAAGGTCAATCTCGTGGAGGGAAAAATCTCCGAGTTTCTTTTGCACGGGCTCTCTTTGACCCGGCAGAAAACTGGCGCGAACACGGTAGGCGCGCGTACCTAGCCGCAGATCAAGGCTGGCGGGCTGCACCTGATGCCTTTTGAGCGGTGCATCGAGCGTGATTTTGCCGGTCTCGATTAGGCTATTGATGGTTTGAGCGGGTAGAATTCCCGCAGGTTGTTGGGTCATGCGTCGCGCCCTCGTGTTGCTGGGGGAACACTTAGAGTAGTTTGCGAGCTGGGAAAAGCCGTTGCGCTTAAGAGGGCGAGTTGGCAAGTTGCCGTTCAAATGAGCAATAAACAGCGCATAACAGCGATGGCAGGCTGCTCGCCGCCTGCCATCGCTTTAGACAGGGGACGTCCGCATGGCTTTGAAGCTTGGTTTTATTGGATTTGGTGAGGCTGGCCACGGCATTGTCGAAGGCATTGTTGGCCGGGATGAGGGGGAACTTCGTCCCGAAATTGCGGTGTGGGATATTCTGTTCTCCGATGCCGACAGGGGGGCGGGTTTGATTGATCGCGCAAAGGCCCTCGGTGTGCAGGCGGCTGGCAGTCCGACCGAGGCAATGGCTGGCGCGGACTTTGTGTTTAGTGCTGTAACCACTGACCAGAGCCTGGTGGCCGCCAAGATGATTGCCGCTGATTTGCCGAAAGGCGTGATTTATCTCGACCTCAACTCGACATCGCCTGGCAAAAAAAAGGCGGTGGCGGAGGTGATCAATGGGGCCGGTGGGCACATGGTCGAAGCGGCTGTTATGGATTCGGTGCCACCACACAAGCACTGTGTGCCGATGCTGCTGGCCGGGCCCAAGGCATTGGATACGGTTGCCAGACTTGCACCATTGGGAATGCAGCTTGAGACGCTGGGCGGCGATGTTGGCCAAGCGTCAACGATTAAGATGTGCCGTAGTGTTTTTATGAAAGGGATGCCCGCACTGCTGATGGAGTGCCTGGTTGCCGCCGAGGTGGCCGGGGTGAGGGATACGGTTTTGAGCTCGATCGGGAAGACCTACCCTGGCATTGATTGGGAGGAACTCGCCACTCGTTCATTGGCTGGCACTGCTCTGCATGCGGGACGCCGAGCGGGAGAAATGCGCGAGGTTGCAGTGACCCTGGAAGAACTTGGTGTGGAGCCGATCATGGCACCGGCGACGGCCGACCAGCTGCAAGCGTGCGCCGATCTGGGTCTCCGAGAGCTGGTTGAAGCCCGGCCGCCGGAGACGCTTTCTGATTTTCTAGATCACGTAAGGACCGCAACAGATGCCATGCTGAAAACTGAGCTGAAGACTGGAGCGAAAACCTCCGGTTAGTGGCGCGACTCAAGACTTCTTTGCGATCTCTCTCGCGCAAACGCGGCAAAACGGAGTGTGTGGCAAAACATCCAGGCGCTCTTCGGAAATGTCGTTTCCGCACTTGGTGCATACACCGTAACTACCATTTTTTACACGCGCGAGTGCAGCATTGATCGCCTCGATCTCAGTAATACCGGCCTGACCGAGACCTTCGAGCGTTTCATCCATCTCAGATTCAATTGCATTGTCTTCCCAGTCAGGATTTGGCGCTTGCTCAAGATGATCCTCAATGCGGTGCAAGCGCCCGTCCAGCTCCAAAAGGCGTTTCCTGAGTTGCTTCTCGCGTGCTTTGACATCGACCATCTGCTGAATCCTCGAACGGTTTAAGTGCGCTAATTAATGCACATCTGACGCGGGCATTGCTTGATGTCAATCAACCTTGCGAGTTCAAGATAACGCCCAGGCTCAAGGCGGTCTTGACGTTACGGGGGGATCTCGACTAGTTTCCCAGCGTTGTGGTGATTTGGCCGGCCGGCTTGCAGCCACATTAAACAACTCGCTAAAAGGCCGAGCGCGACCCCGGTTCGAGGCGCCCGGTACTGTTTGAGCCCTTATTGAACCGGCTTTTGTTGCCAATACATTCGTTTTTCATGCATGACTCAACCTTGAACTCGCATGAAACTTGAAATGTGAGATCGGTAGCGACGGAGAACGCGCATGACATCTTCAAGTAAAGCTAACGCCACTGAGACGCCCGCTTGGCGGCCCGAAACAGAACTCGTGCATGGTGGCACACTGCGCTCGCAGTTCAATGAAACCTCTGAAGCGGTTTTCCTGACACAGGGCTACGTCTATGACACCGCCGAACAGGCAGAGGCCCGCTTCAAAGACGAAACGAGCGGGTTTATCTATAGCCGATATGCCAATCCGACCGTGGCGATGTTTGAAGAGCGGATGCGCATCTTTGAAGGTGCCGGAGCTGCACGAGCGACCGCATCCGGGATGGCTGCCGTCAGCGCATCACTGCTCAGCTACCTGAATGCTGGCGACAATATCGTTGCGGCGCGCGCGCTGTTTGGTTCATGCCGGTACGTCGTCGAAGACCTCTGCCCGCGCTATGGCATCTCTGCAACATTGGTGAACGGACCGGACCTCGCACAGTGGGAAGCCGCCATCAAGCCCAACACACGGGCCGTCTTCTTTGAAACGCCGGCCAATCCAACACTGGATTTGGTTGATATCGCTGCCGTATCAGAGTTGGCACACAAGGTCGGTGCGATCGTCATTGTCGACAATGTGTTTGCAACGCCGATGTTGCAACGCCCGCTGGCGCTTGGTGCAGACGTGGTGGTTTATTCGGCGACAAAACACATCGACGGGCAGGGGCGGTGTCTTGGCGGCATTGTGCTCGGCTCCGAAGAATATGTGAAAGATCACCTGCACACCTACCTCAAGCACACCGGGCCGTCGCTTAGTCCATTTAATGCGTGGGTAATGCTGAAGGGACTTGAAACGTTGCCGATCCGCGTCCGGCAGCAATGCCAGTCGGCTAGCCAAGTTGCCGATGCCTTGAGTGCGTTGGCGGGCGTATCAAAGATTCTTTATTGCGGACGCGATGATCACCCGCAGGCCGCACTGGCGAAGCAGCAAATGAATGGCGGCGGGCAGATCATTACGTTCGAACTTGAAGGCGGGAAAGCTTCTGCCTTCGCGTTTTTGAACGCGCTGCGGCTGGTCAAGCTTTCAAACAACCTGGGCGACGCAAAAAGCCTCATCACGCATCCTGCCACCACGACGCACCAGCGCCTCAAGCCGGAGGACCGGGTAGAGCTTGGCATATCGGATGGAATGGTGCGGCTTTCTGTTGGGCTTGAGGCAGAGGAAGACTTGATAGAAGATGTCACGGTGGCAGTTGCGGCATCTCTGAGCGCGCGCTGAATGATGCCCGATGAAAATCGCCCTGGGTCGCCGGCATCGCTCTATCTGGGCGATTGTTTCGAAGAATTATGCACACGGGGCGGTCGGTGTGATTGATGGGGCGCAATGAATGCCATTTCAACCTGGTTCGGTCGTAGCAATGTATGAAGCAATGACACGCGATATCCGTGTTTCTGTAACACCGCAGTATTTCGAGGAACAATCGGCTCCAGAAATTAGTACGTATTTTTGGATCTATACGATTGCGATTGAAAATACCGGCGATGAAACCGTCCATCTGAGAACGCGATACTGGCGCATCACCAATGCGGCCGGGCAGATCGAGGAAGTGCGCGGCTCAGGTGTGGT